>ENA-OQIO01000028-OQIO01000028.1-human-gut-metagenome-genome-assembly--contig:-NODE-28-length-62204-cov-12.153181_pt1 | contig 62204 bp, 60 predicted proteins | sample MGYA00242573_ERZ504737 | MGnify/ENA primary metagenome ERZ504737 (study PRJEB26092, sample SAMD00036203) | human gut metagenome | host: Homo sapiens | study: EMG produced TPA metagenomics assembly of...
CCTGAATATCTGGATGATTATCTGCCTTGGAATCCTCTTGTAAAAGAATTCTGTCGATAACCGTTGACCTTTTAGTATAAAAGGCTGACGGTTATTTTTCTATACACTGTTTTATTTGACGCTTACGATACAAGATTACTCCAGCCTTTACGAGTTGGAGTAATTCACTATAATTCACATGCGATTTTTGATAGATTGGAGTTTTTCACTCCAAGGTGCCAGTTCCGCCAGCTGTTCATCGGTCATATTTTTACCCGGTCGGTTCTCCAGCAGAAATTTAAGATATCCGTAGATGTTCATCCCATGTGCTTTGGCCATCTCAACCATTGTGTAGACTACTGCGCTGGCATTCGCTCCGTCCACGGAACTGCTGAACAGCCAGTTTTTTCGCCCCACTGCGAACGGACGGATCGCATTCTCACTGAGATTATTGGTAAAGCTGCACCGCCCGTCTTCCAGATAGGTTTCCGCTATATCACGCCTGTTGAGAACATAATTCACGGCTTTATCCAGCCGGGTATTCCGGACGGGCTTTTGCTGGTCAAGCCACGACCAGAAAGCCTCCAGAACAGGTTTTTCCTTCTCGAGACGCAGTTGTTTCCGCTTTTCATAATTACCGGGATACTTTTTGTTAATGGAGTCTTCCATGGCAAACAACCGATTGCAGTACTGGACTCCCTGTACTGCAGGCTGGCTGTAGTCATACTGCTTCCCTTTGGGAACAGCGTCGATAAAGTATCGGCGGATATGTGCCCAACAGGAGCAGCGCCTGATCCCGGGCAGACTGTTATAACCCTGATAGCCGTCCGTTTCCAGATATCCGCTGTAGCCTTCCAGAAACTCCTTTGCATGGCTGCCGCTCCTGGTCGGGGAATAGCCATACAGGATGATCTCCGCAAGTCCGTCCTCACCGCTTCGGAACAGCCACATGAATGACTGGGTCTGTGCCCTGCGTCCTTCCTCTTTCAATACCTGGACCCGCGTCTCATCTGCCATCACAAAACTACGTTTCAGCAGCTCCCGATGAAAGTAATCGTACATTGGCTGAAAATAGTTCTTTGAACAGTAGATGATCCAGTTTGCAAGGGTCGTCCGGCTGATCTGCACCCCATACTGCTTCCAGTCCTTTTCCTGCCGGTAAAGTGGAAGCCCGTTGGCATACTTCTGGTACATAGTCCATGCAGCTGCAGCTGCTGATGCAGGTCCTTTTCCAAGCAGAGCTGGCGGAACCTGAGACTTTACGATCACAGGCTTTTCTGTATCGCCGAGTCCTTCCTTGCAGGAGGGGCATCCATGGCTCTGGCTGTAGTATTCGATCACTTTACAGGTGGCAGGAATGAATTCCAGTTCCCGGCGGACATATTCCTCGCCGATCAGGACCATCTGCGTACCACATACCGGACAGATCTGATCCTCTTCCGGAAGTGGGACCACTACTTTTTCAACTTTCAGGCCTTTGAAGAGTTCCTCATGTGTTGCCTTCTTTTTACGGGTATGCTCCCGGATTACCGTTTCGCCTTCCAACAGGGATGGATCCTGTTCCACTTCTGCTTCATCGAAGAGATTCTGCTGTCCCGGAATATCATCAGATCTTCTCTCGCTGGAGGGACCAAAGAGTTTTTTTGTCAGATAATCTACCTGTTCCTGAAGAGCTTTCTCATGACTGGTTTTTTCGTCAATAATAAGACGGAGAGCTTTAATCAGTTCCGTCTGCTCCGCTATCATTGTTTTCAGTTGTGATACGGTATCTTTCAGCTCTCGAAGCTGGATATCTTTTGCACTGGAAGCCATCGTTTCTCTCCTCGGATTTGATTCCTTTATTATACCAGAAATGGGGCTTTTACTAAAGGAAAACAACGCCTGAAAAATGCCGAATTTACAAGGGATTTCCGGATTTTTCTATGCAGGATTTCTGCCAGGATCCACGAGCTTTTTATTCTGCTTTGAGGCTTTTGGCTGGTCAATATCAATCCCGGACATCAGCCAGTCAAACTCCCGCCAGGAAAGATTCCGGACCTCTGACTGCTTTCTGGGCCATTGATAACCGCCGCGGACAGACAATCGCTTATAGATCAGAACGAAGCCATCCGGTTCGCGGAACAAGGCTTTGATCCTGTCCCGTCTTCTTCCACAGAAAAGGAAGAGAGCACTGGACGACGGATCCATCTTAAGCTGGTCTTCGATAACGGTGCAGAGTCCGTCAATAGATTTCCTCATATCCGTGTAGCCACAGACAATGTAGATCTTCTCAAGTCCGGAAACATCACCTAACATGAAAACTCCTGAAGCATGCGAAAAGTCCTGGTGAGCAGAACAGGATCCGCATCATTGCTGATGCGGACTGTGATATCTTCATAGAAACTTCAATCGTATGTGGATTGTCAAGGTTCGAATTTAGCATCTGCGATGCGGTATGCTGTTCCGGAACAATGTCAATGGGAACCACGTCCTGTTTCGGGCGTGGAACCTCAAGATGACCATAATTCGCCGCTGGGATCTGATCCGCTGCTGTTTTCCGACAACGGCTGACCCAGTTGTAAAAGGTGCTTACTGCAATGTCGTTTTCACGACACCAGTCAGCATCTGTCATGCCGCTCTGACGGCATTCATTGATAAGTCTGATCTGTTCCACCATCGGAACGCGGGTCTTGCGAGTACCTGCCATAACCTATCCTCCATAATTGTAGTGAAATAATCTAAGTATCTATCAGCTGCAATTATAGGGGAAATCTAAGGATTTGAAAATCCGCAGGAATACTTGGCGCTTACTTTACAGGGGAAACTCTATCGCTGGATATCCATTTTTGTGGGTTGACAAATGTTCAAATTAGAACTAAAATACAAGAAGTTCAAATTAGAACAAGAGGAAGGTGGAAGCATGTTTGATGAGCAGTGGCAGTTTGCCGTGGAAGTAGAACGGGAATATGCACAGTACCGCAAAAAGGTGATGATGCGTTATCATTTGTCTGCCGCAGAAGTAGATATTTTGCTGTTTCTTGCAAATAACAGTCAGTTTGATCTTGCAACAGATATTGTACGTGTGCGGAAAATGCAGAAATCACACGTTTCGCTGGCCGTAAACGGGTTGTGTGAAAAAGGCTACCTGCGAAAAGAGGGCGATATGGCAGACCGGAAGAAAGTGCATTTGAAGCTGGAACCGGCTGCGGCAGAGTGCGTTTGTTACGGACAGAAATGTCAGAAGGAATTTGGAGAATCTCTGTTTTGCGGAATTTCAGAGGAAGATAAAAAAGAATTTTTGCGGCTCTGTGAGCTGATCCGGAAAAATGTAATCGGGAAATAGAATGGAGAAAGAATGGAGAAAGAAGGAATTTCATGACTATTACAGAATTAATCGTATGTATTGTGGCCGGCCTCGGTGCCGGCCTTGGAACGGGTCTTGCGGGACTTTCTGCGGCGGCGGTCGTTTCGCCTATGCTGATCACATTTCTGCATATGCCGGCGTACCAGGCGATCGGGATAGCACTTGCATCGGATGTCCTCGCGTCGGGGGTCAGTGCGTGGACATACAAGAAAAACAAAAATATCGACATTCGCCATGGCGTGATTATGTTGATCTCCGTATTGATTTTTACACTGATCGGAAGCTTCGTTTCCTCCTTGTGCCAAACGGAACAATGGGCGGATTTTCAAAAGGTATGACACTGCTTGTCGGCCTCAAATTTATGATTCGCCCGATCATGACAACGAAGGAAGTACAGGCAAACAAATCCGAGGAACAGAAAATCCGGCAGTCCATTCTTTGCGGTGTGTTAATTGGCTTTATCTGCGGTTTTGTCGGTGCCGGCGGCGGTATGATGCTGCTTCTGGTGCTTACAAGTGTGCTTGGCTATGAGTTAAAAACGGCGGTTGGAACGAGCGTCTTTATCATGACCTTTACTGCGCTGACCGGAGCTGTTTCACATTTCTATATCGGCGGAAAACCGAACCTTCCGATTATGATTGCCTGTGTGATCAGCACACTGGTGTTCGCGCAGCTTGGAGCAAAATGGGCGAACAGCGCAAACGTAAAAATGCTGAATCGCGTAACCGGAATCCTGCTGTGCGTGCTGGGAATGGTGATGCTGTTCTTCTGAAAAAATCCTGTCCAATACAAAACCGGACAGGATTTTTTCTTACTATGAAAGCATGCAAATCAGGTTCTCATCGCTCCGTCCACGGAAAGAATTTCACCCGTTATATAGGAAGCCATGTCGCTTGCCAGGAAGAGAAATGCATTTGCGATATCTTCTGCCTCGCCGATTCTTCGAAGCGGGATGTGGCTGATCAGAGGATCGATCATTTCCTTCGGAAGTGCTGCAACCATATCAGTTCTGGTGATACCGGGGGCAACGGCGTTCACGCGGATGTGAAACGGTCCGAGTTCTCTTGCAAGTGACCAGGTGAGACCATTGACAGCATATTTGCTGGACGGATAGGCAACGCCGCCTGGCTGGCCACAGATGCTGACCATAGAGCTGGTGTTCAGAATACATCCGCCGCCCTGCTCTTTCATGATAGCAGCGGCCGGCAGGATTCCGTTCATCATGGCGTTCACATTCAGATCCATTACGTTGGCGAAATGTTCTGCGGTGTATTTGTCGAGCGGTGTGCTGTCGGAAACGCCGGCATTGTTTACGAGAATATCAATTCTTCCGTATTTTTCCTTGATTTTAGCAATCTCATCTGCCATGGCGGCCGCATCGGTCAGCTTTGGCCATGCGCCGGAAACGTCCCAGTCCGGGTTTTCTTCTTTCAGGGAAGCAACCGCTTTTACAACGGTCTCCTCGCGGGAGCCAAAAAGTACAACTTTCGCGCCGTTCTGTAAGAATTTTTGAACAATGGCATAGCCGATTCCCCTGGTTCCACCGGTAACAACTGCTATTTTATTCTGTAACATAAAAACCACCTCACAATCTATTTTCTTATTTCTATCATAATGGATTCCGTTGGTGAACAGTCAATACATATTTTTTGCCGGAAAAAACAGTGAATTTTTCTTAAAATCAGACGAGTTGTTACAGTGCGCCGGAGATCAGCAAACTGTAACGACGATTTTTGCGGGTAGATGAAATTGCGGTGTGGATTTCTTTGCCATAAATAGTTATAATAAAGCTAAAAAAGTGTCCAGTAAGTGTACACTTTGAGCAGAACGTATCAGAAAAAGGTGTTTTGCGGGCTGCGACTTTCTTGTTTGGAAAATATTTTCTGAATGTGCCGGGAGCAAACAAGACGGCGCGGCAGATGATAGGGTTCGCTTTGGAAGACGTTCGATGCTCCGGAAAAGATGAGGGAAACTGACAAAAAGGGAAAATGATGTACAAGGTGTGAATTCATGAGAATACAGGAAGTAATGGGAAAAACGGGACTGTCCAGACGGACGATCCATTATTACATCGATCAGAAATTAATTATCCCCCCGGTGAATGAGGGCAATGGGTATCATGATTTTACAGGGAGGATGTACAGAAGCTTTTTATTATCCGAAAGCTGCGGGAGGCGGGGCTTTCTCTTGCGGATATCCGTGCAATTCTGCGTAAGCCGCGAACAACGCCGTTTTATCTTCATAAGCAGATGAATGAGCTGCAGACGCAGATGCTTACGATACAGAAAACGATCAGCGAGATGGACCGCTTAAGCGGCCAGCTCCCGGTCTGCCAGTCGCTCGACCAGCTTGCGGGAATGCTGGAAGACACGAATTTCAGCCCCGATGAGCCGCCGCAGTTTCAGATGGAATCGAGAGATGCCAGGCTGCTGGCGCAGTATCTCTGGATGGCTTATCTGGACACGCCGGTCACGGAGTATCAGCAGTTTCTGTGGCAGAAAATCATGCAGCAGACCATGGAACATGCGCGGACAGATCTGAAAATGATGTCCCGTTATCTGCAGTCTATTTCCCCGGAGCGGATTGATGCGACGAATATTAACCAGTATCTGCGGAACCAGAAAATCATTGCTCTCACGGGGGCGGATTATCCGACGTTTGTGGAAGAATTGAAAACTTCTCTCCTTGCGTTTGCCTCTGACCCGGTACAGCAGGAAAAATGGAGTCTCCTCTACCAGCCGCTCATCCATCCGATCGCCGCTTTCTGCGTCTCTGTCAGCGGCTGGATGCGCGAGTTCCACCCGGCATACCGCCGCTATTATGAAAACACGCACACCTGCTGCCGCATGCTGAAAGATTTCATGGACAGTCCGGAGGGAGCTTTACTGAATGCTGCGCTGAACAAAGCATTCAACGGAAACTGCGATGTGCGCACCGGTTACTACGGCGAACTCGAAGTGGCGGCAACATTTCACAAAAGCATTTATGCACTTCTGTCACCGGAACAGATCCGTGAATTTCTGGCAGGGGTGGAAGGGTAATTTTCTGAATCCATTTTAGTGTTTCTTTTTTGCGAGAATATGAAAACAAAATTTAACGGAATCAAGCAAGTAGCGAAGCGGATTGCGAGTATCCGCTTTGACTGAGCATCTGACCTTGCTTCGGAAACAGAGTTTGTGTCAAATGGGAATACAAAACAAAATAGACAATCGCCTCACGGGTCGGAAGCCCATGAGGCGATTGCGGTTTTCGAGCATGATAAAAAAAGATTCTTCAATCATGCTCGGAAATGGAAGACAGATTTTTTTTCGACGATGCGCGCGGAACGATCGTTACCGGAAGAATGATTTTTTCCGTCTCGGCGGCGGGATTTTTGAGGGCGGCAAGCAGAATCCGTCCGACTTCGCGTCCGATTCCGGCAAAATCCTGATGAATGGAGGTAATGCCGAGGCTTCGGCTGACATTTGTATCGTCGAAGCCGCAGAGGCAGAGATCCTCCGGAATGCGAAGACCGATCGTGCGGCAGGCGAGGAAAATCAGCTCGGCGATACGGTCGTTTTCGGCGATGATGGCGGTGATGCCGTCGCTGTGCATGGCAAGAAGCTTCTGCTGAAACGGTGTGCGTTCTGTGGAAAGTGCGGCATCATCGGAAAGCTCCTCGCAGCAGGTGACAAGCTGATGCGGGTCCGGCGCGATCCCGGCGGCTTTCATTTCATGCAAAAATCCGGCAAAGCGGTCGCGTACCGATGAAGTCTCAGAGAGTGGCGCCGCGGTGAAAAACGCGATGTTTCGGTGTCCCTGCCCGAGCAGATGGCGCGCTGCCTGTCGTCCGCCGTCATAGTTGTCGCAGACAACATTGTTCAGATACGGACAGTCCGTCTGCTTGTCAACGATGACGATCGGACAGCCGGAGAACATGAAATCGTTCAGCTTTTCCAGGTGAATGTTGTCGCGCTTCGGATAATAGACAAGCGCGGCAATATTTTGAGACCGGAGCAGTTCCAGTGTTGTGCGTTCCTTCGGTGAGGAAGAGCCGGTGACGTGAATGCTTAGAAAATAGCCACATTCAGCCAGCACAGCGCTTAAGCTTCCGATTGCCTCCGAAATATTTCCCTGTGTGGTGGCGAACGGAAGAAGAAGAGAAATCATTTTCGGCGTATCGGTTGCTTTGCTGTCCGGTGAAAGACTTCGCGAAACAAAGCTTCCAACACCGCGCTTCCGGTACAGAATCCCCTGCTGTTCCAGATCCTCGATAGCACGCTTTGCGGTAATCCGGCTGACGTGGTGTTGCTCCGACAGCATTTTTTCGGTACAGAAGGATTCGTCAAACGAAAAGTCTCCGGCGTGAATGCGTGCAAGCAGGGTTTCTTTGATCATTTCATATTTTGGTTTTGTTTTTCTGGTCTGTGAATCCATAAAATTCCTCTGGGATAAAAAGGTATAAAAACGTTGATTCCGTCTGCGTGTTTCATTTGCTATTATAGCGAATGTAAAAAAACAAGTCAAATAAGAGCTGCGGCCTTTTCGGACACGATTTACTGCTACAGCAGACGTGGCACGATGAAAAACGATAAAATGATATATCATATAGAAAGCGAATGTAAAATGCTTGACAGAATATCATCTGATTTCTATAATATGATATATCAAACAAATTGGTGTCAAAAGGTGTTTTACCCCGTTTGATACCAGAATACTCGACAAAATGCCGTATCGGCAGAAGGACAGCAAGAAACCAAAGATTTTTAAAGAAACGAAAGGAAACAGATCATGATGAAAACAACCGTACATATTATTTCCCATTCCCACTGGGACAGAGAGTGGTATCAGTCTTTTGAAACACACCGCATGAAACTGATTGAGCTGGTGGACAATATTTTGGATAAGGCGGAAAACGATCCGGAGTTCGGAGGCTTTTTCCTCGACGGACAGGTCATCGCAATCGATGATTATCTGGAAATTCGTCCGGAGAAGCGTGCGCAGGTGGAAAAATGCATCCGCGAGGGCAAAATTCAGACCGGTCCGTGGTATATTCTGCAGGATGAGTTCCTGACGAGCGGAGAGGCATGTGTCCGCAATCTTCAGGTCGGCATGCAGGAAGCAGAACAGTACGGTGCAGTCGGGAATGTTGGTTATTTCCCGGATGCGTTTGGAAACGCAGGTCAGATGCCGCAGGTATTAAAGCAGGCAGGCATGGAGGCAGTTGTCTTCGGGCGGGGTGTCAAACCGATCGGACCGAACAACGAAGTTACCGGCGGACAGTATGAGTCTACATATTCTGAGATGATGTGGGAATCCCCGGATGGAACGAAGCTGCCGGGTATCCTGTTTGCAAACTGGTATAACAACGGCGTTGAAATTCCGGTAGACGAGGCGGAAGCGAAGGTTTACTGGGATAAAAAGCTGGCAGATGCGAGAAAATTTGCTGCAACGCATCAGCTTCTGCTGATGAACGGATGCGATCATCAGCCGCTGCAGAAGAACATTACGGAAGCAATCCGCGTGGCAAGAAAGCTGTACCCGGACATCGAGTTTATTCATTCTGATTTCAAAAAATATGTAGAAGCAATGGAGAAGGAAATCTCTGAGAACTTCTCTACGGTTAAGGGTGAGCTGACAAGCCAGGAAACCGACGGAAGATGGACGCTGGCAAATACAGCGTCTTCCTGGATCGGATTAAAACAGGATAACCGCGCGGGAGAGACGGCACTGGAGCGAAAAGCAGAGCCTGCGGCTGCAATGGCACAGGTGTTTGGGAAAACATATCCGGAGGACCAGATGACCTACAGCTGGAAGAAGCTGATGCAGAATCATCCGCATGACAGCATCTGCGGCTGCAGTGTGGACGAGGTCAACGAAGAAATGAAGACTCGTTTTGCAAAGAGCAGACAGGTTGCGGATGCAATTTACGAGGAGAGCGTGGAGTATCTGACGAATAAGGTAAACACGGCGGCACTTCCGGGGGACGGCGAGAAAATCCCGTTTGTGGTATGGAATACATCGGGAACAGCGAAAACACAGGTGGTGGAGAAAGAAATTCACCTGTTCCGGGATTACAATCTGTTTGTGTGGGATGGCTATGAGGCGGCAGAACAGGTGGAGCTTCCGGCAATGGTGCTGCGCGATGCGGACGGAAATGAAGTTCCGGCGAAGATTGCGGATGCGGGGATTGCGTTCGGATACGATCTGCCGGATGACCGGTTCCGTCAGCCATATATGGCGAAGAAGGTACGGGTGACGTTTGAGGCAGAGGTTCCGGCTCTTGGATACCGTACGTATTATTTGGAAACCGCAGAACAGCTGCAAAACGTGGACGTAGTTTCCGGTGACGCGAATGTGCTTGAAAATGATGCAATGAAGGTTGTTGTGAACGAGGATGGTTCTTACAGCCTTCTGGACAAGAAGACGGGCAGAACGTATGAGAACCTGGGTTGCTATGAAGACACCGGGGATATGGGCAATGAGTATATTTATATTCAGGATACCGGAAAACAGGTGATTTCCACGAAGGGCAGAAAGGCGGAGGTTTCCTGCGTGGAGCGAAATGCGTTCCGTACAGTGGTTGAAATCCGCCACAAAATGATGGTTCCGTCCGGAATGGGTGAAGAGCTGCAGCGGCAGCGCGAGATGTGTATTGATCCATATACGCGGGTGGCAAACCGCTCTTTTGAGCTGGTTGAAATGGATGTGAAGACGGTGCTTACGCTGGAAAAATCGGCGAAAGGGCTGCGTGTGGCTACCACCATCTGCAATCAGGCGAAGGATCACCGGGTTCGTGTGATTTTTCCGACGGGACTGCATACATCGATGCATATGGCGGATTCTGCGTTTGAGGTGGTTCGGAGAAATAACCGTCATAACGATACCTGGACAAATCCATGCGGATGTGAGAGACAGCAGTGTTTTGCGGCGATGGAGGACGAAAAGGGCGGCCTTCTGGTTGCAACCGCGGTTTGTATGAGTATGAGATTCTGGAAGAGCAGGAGAATGCAATTGCGGTGACGCTGCTTCGCTGTGTTGCGGAGATGGGCGATTGGGGATATTTCCCGACACCGAAGGCACAGCAGCTTGGAACATTCTGTCTGGAGTTTGAGGTTGTGCCATATGCGGCCGGGGAGACCGGCACTGCATTTGAGGAAGGCTATGCGTTCCAGCAGGATCTGACGGTGGCACAGGCCGGGCTGGAGAGAGCGTTCCTTCGGAAACCGGGTCAGGTAAAGCCGGAGCTGATTGAAGGTAACTTCCGTTAGAGATGAGTTTTCTTGCATTTGAAGGCAATGGTATTCATATGACTGCATTTAAGAAAGGTCAGAAGAAGGACGATCTGTTTGTGCGGTTCGTGAATCATATGGAGCAGGGAGAGATCCTTTCTTTTAAGAAAGAAGATTGGATGAAAGAGGTTTATCGCAGCAATGTCATCGAAGAGAAGAACGATGTGCTGACCCCGGATGCGGACGGTATTTATCATGTGTCGCTGAGGGAATTTGAGATTGCTACGTTTGGGGTTGTGAGATAAGCGGACGCTTCGGCAGGAGGGCGTGCGATCGTTGCAAAAAACGGGGAAAAAGCAAGAATAAGGTGGACTTTAGGGCAGACAAGTTATATGCTTTTGGTATAAGTAAAAAATGATTTTTTACAGGAGGGTTTTTACATGAAAAAATGGACAGACCGAATGGAAACTCCGATTCAGGCGGAGCTGATCTGTTATGATGTGAATGGAATTCACATTGTGTTTGGGGTGACAAAAGAGAAGGCGTTAAAGCTGTTTCATTTTTCAAGTGCACCGTTTGATGCAGAGAATCTCTGCCGGAAGCCGGATAACTGGTGGCCGATGGAGGGAATGCGGGAGGCTCAGATCGAAGAGAGCTTCCAGCTGGTACAGGTGAATTTTTCCGGTTATAACCGGCCGTATGAAAAGCACGGAAATAAGTACATTGTGACAGCGCCGGGCTTTATGCTGAAATTTGACTCGATTTCGGAAGAAAGAAACGAAGATGGCGATCTGCTTCGCATTGTACAGAAGGATGATGTGACGGGCGCGAGGGTAGAGTCGGTCATGCAGTTTTATGACGGTCTTCCGGTTGCAAGAATGTACAATACCGTGACGAATGAGGGCAGTGAGAACCAGACACTGGAATATATCTCAAGCTTCAGCTACTGGGGCATCGAAAAAGAGCAGAAAGAGGGCATTCCGGAGTTTATCAGCTCAGATGATAAGATGTCGATGATAGTGGTTCACAATGGCTGGCAGAAGGAGCTGACGGTGAAAAAATACCGCTTTGCAGATCTTGGCATGGCGCAGACGCAGCCGCACAACTATCAGAGAACATCGAAGACGATTGAGATTACAAATACGGGTAACTGGTCGGCGAAGGAATATGTTCCGATGGGATATATTGGGAACAGCGCAGCAGATGCGAGCCTGTTTTTCGAGATCGATCACAGCGGTTCCTGGCATTATGAAATTGGAGATCAGAACTGCCACTTTTACCTGGCTGTGAGCGGCCCGACGGAAATCCAGTCGCACTGGTCGAAAAACCTGAAGCCGGGAGACAGCTTTACAACCGTGCCGGTGGCTGTCGGTGTCGGTCATGATGATTTTGAGGAGGCAATCGGTACCTTAACGAAGTACCGCAGAAGAATTCGCCGTCCGAATAAGGACAATGAGAACCTGCCGGTTATTTTCAACGATTACATGAACTGTCTGTTTGGAGATCCGACGACAGAAAAAGAATTTCCGCTGGTGGATGCTGCCGAAAAAGCAGGATGTGAATACTTTGTCATCGATGCCGGCTGGTATGCGGACGGCAACTGGTGGGACAGTGTCGGCGAGTGGCAGGAGAGCAGAAAACGTTTCCCGAACGGCGTTCGTGAAGTGACAGATTATATCCGTTCCAAGGGTATGATTCCCGGCGTATGGCTGGAGCTTGAGGTTATGGGTATTAACTGTAAAAAGGCTTCTATTCTGCCGGATGAGTGTTTCTTCCTGCGCCATGGAAAACGTGTGTATGACAGAAGCCGTTATCAGCTTGACTTCCGTCATCCGCTGGTCGTTGAGCATGTAACGGAAGTGATCGACCGCGTGGTCAGAGATTATGGTGTCGGCTATATTAAGATGGATTACAATATCGAACCTGGTATCGGTACGGAAGTGGATGCAGACAGTTTTGGAGATGGTCTCTTAGAGCATGAGAGAGCATATCTGGCATGGCTGGATGGTATTTACAGAAAATACCCGGATCTCGTGATCGAGAACTGCTCAAGCGGCGGTCTTCGGATGGATTATGCGATGCTGGCAAGAAACAGTATTCAGTCCACCAGTGATCAGGAGGATTACCGTAACTACGCGACGATTTCGGCGAATGCGGCGATTGGTGTAATGCCGGAGCAGGCTGCGATCTGGTCGTACCCATTGCGGGACGGTACCGAAGAGGAAGTTATTTTCAACATGGTCAACGCGCTTCTGCTTCGTATTCACCAGAGCGGTCATCTGGCAGAAATTTCGCCGGAGCGGTTTGCACTGGTAAAAGAGGGAATCGACTGCTACAAAGAGATCCGCAGCGGAATCAAGGATGGTGTTCCGTTCTGGCCAATGGGATGGGCGGATAATGAGGACAAGCATCTTGCAGCCGGAATCCGGGTACCGGAGATGTGATTTACCTTGGTGTATGGAGACGCGGCGGAGAGACGGATTTTGAAGTTCCGCTTGACCGTGCCTTTCCGGGAAAAGAGCTGGAAGTAAGCTGTATTTATCCGAAAGCGTGCGGAGATGTATTCCATTACGATGATTACAGCAAAAAACTGAAGGTCCATTTTCCGGAGACGTATATGGCGCGGCTGTTTCAGATTAAAGTGAAATAAAGTAACGATTGAGAGCCCCATTTCGCATGGCGCTGAATCGTTACGAAATAAAAACATAAATCCCCACCCACGGAATAAATTGTATGGAGTGTATCTTCAGCAATGTTTTCCGGGGAGGGGATTTTTTGCGTATTCTTACGGTACTTTCAGATCTTATGGTTCCCCTGCTGATCTTTTATGTGGTCGGATTGGGGCTTTTGATGAAGCAGGATGTGTTCGGAGATTTTTTGAACGGGGCAAAGGATGGCATGCGGACTGTGATCGGGATTGTGCCGACGCTGATCGGGCTGATGGCGGCGGTCGGGGTTTTGCGGTCATCGGGATTTCTGGAGGATTTTGGAAACCTGCTCGGAACTGTGCTGGAACCGACGGGAATCCCATCTGCGCTGGTTCCGCTCAGTGTTGTGCGTCTGTTTTCCAACAGCGCGGCGGTGAGCCTTTTGCTGGATCTTTACAAGGAGGCGGGCTGCGACTCCTTTGCCGGACGGGCAGCTTCCATTATCATGTCGTGTACCGAGACCGTTTTCTATACGATGACGGTTTACTTTGGTGCGGTTCGGATCAAAAAAACGCGGTATACTCTGGCTGGCGCCTTGTTTTCTTCTCTTGTTGGAATGACAGTCGGTGTTTTGCTTGCACGGTTGATCTGACCATTTTTTCTGATCATACCAGTGAAATGTGTTGACATTTCAAAACGATTGGAATAAGATGGAAACAACTTAAAACATACAAAATCAATAGGAAATAAGGAAATAAAAGGTGCAGAATAAGGAGGAAATGAACGATGGCAAAGGTATATGACAGCATTTTAGATCTTGTAGGAAAAACTCCGCTGGTAGAGCTGAAACGGATCGAAGAAAAAGAAGGACTGCAGGCGAAACTGATCGCAAAAGTAGAATCCTTTAATCCGGCAGGAAGTGTCAAAGACCGTATTGCAAAAGCGATGATCGAGGATGCGGAAGCAAAAGGTCTCTTAAAGGAAGGCTCCGTTATCATTGAGCCGACCTCCGGAAATACCGGAATCGGACTGGCAGCGGCAGCAACGGTAAAAGGCTATCGCATGATCCTTACTATGCCGGAAACGATGAGTGTAGAGCGCCGGAATATCGTAAAGGCATACGGCGCAGAGGTTGTTCTGACGGATGGAACAAAAGGAATGAAGGGCGCTATCGAGAAAGCCGATGAGCTTGCAAAAGAGATTCCGAACAGCTTTATCGCAGGACAGTTTGTGAACCCGGCAAACCCGGAGACACACAAAAAGACAACCGGACCGGAGATCTGGGAAGACACCGATGGAGCAGTTGATATCTTTGTTGCGGGCGTTGGTACCGGTGGAACCATTACCGGAACGGGTGAGTACTTAAAAGAGAAAAAACCGGAAGTAAAAGTGGTAGCGGTAGAACCGGCATCCTCACCGGTGCTGTCGGAGGGTGTTTCCGGACCTCATAAGATTCAGGGAATCGGTGCAGGCTTTGTGCCGGAGACGCTGAATACCGGCATTTACGATGAGATTATCAAGGTAGAAAATGAAGACGCTTTCAAGACCGGCAGAGATCTGGCAGCCGAGGAAGCTATTCTTGCGGGAATTTCCTCCGGAGCAGCTCTGTATGCGGCGATCCAGCTGGCAAAACGTGAGGAAAATAAAGGAAAAACCATCGTTGTGCTCCTGCCGGATAACGGAGACAGATACTATTCCACAGCTCTGTTTGCCAAATAAAAGAGAACAGCCTCAGATTTTAAAATAATAGATATCAGTGAACACTGCCATCCGCGGCACTTTCTCTCCACCGCGAATGGCAGTTTCGCATATTAATTTATATCAGAAAGGGAATTTTACTTATGACACTACAACAGCTTCGCTACGTAATTCAGGCCGCAGATTCCAGATCCATGAATGAGGCGGCAAAGGCACTCTATATTTCACAGCCGAGTCTCTCTGGAGCAATCAAGGAGCTGGAAAAAGAGATCGGAATTGAGCTGTTCAAGCGCAGCAGCCACGGAACAGTACTGACCCCGGAGGGAGAGGAGTTTCTGGGTTACGCACGTCAGGTCACAGACCAGTATCAGCTTCTCGAAAACCGCTATATTTATCGCACCAAGGGAAAGAAAAAATTCAGCGTGTCGATGCAGCATTACAGTTTTGCCGTAAAGGCGTTTGTGGAGCTGGTGAAGCAGTTTGGTATGGATGAGTACGAGTTTGCGGTTTATGAGACGAGAACGTATGATGTGCTGATGGATGTAAAGAACTTCAAGAGCGAGCTTGGGATCTTATATCGGAATGACTTTAATGCGAAGGTGCTGAACAAGCTGCTGAAGGACAATAACCTTGAGTTCCACGACCTGTTTTCCTGTGGAACGTACGTCTATCTCTGGAAGGATCATCCGCTTGCAGATCAGGCAGAGATCACTATGGAGGAGCTGAAGGAATATCCGTGCCTGTCCTTTGATCAGGGAAGCAATAATTCGTTCTTCCTGGCAGAGGAAGTACTTTCAACGTATGAATATAAGAGAATCATTAAGGCAAATGACCGCGCGACCATGCTGAATCTGATGGTCGGACTGAATGGTTATACGCTCTGCTCCGGCATTATCTGTGAGGAATTAAACGGCAGTGATTACCGCGCGGTGCCGCTTCATGCAGAGGAAAACATGATGATCGGTTATGTTTCCAGGAAGGGTATGTCGGTCAGCGCACTGGGACAGCAGTATTTGGAAGAAATTCGGAAATATAAGGAGTTTGTGCTGTAAGAAAAGGGAGAAACAAGAAGACTTTAACGAATCAAGTAAGTCCCCTGCTTCTATTGCGAAAAGCAATAAGCAGTGGGTGGGGACTTGCTTGTATCAGGAGTGGTACAAGCCACTCCTGATAAGCTGCGAAGCAGCTATTCGGTTATGAGCAAGCTGCGAGTCCCAGCCTGTGGGAGATGAATTGCGTTTGTTACCTTGTTTTATGCAGCGTGATTGGATATAGGAATTTTAGAAGAAAAAAGAGTGGAGATAAAGAATGGTTATAGGAAAGACCTATAACTGGCCATCAATTTTCTATATTGGACAAAGCAGAAGACTGTCGCTATAATAATCCTTGTAAACAGATAGGAAATATCACAAAAACGAGAGGAAGCGAAGTGAATGAGAGCAGTTTTCGCAGAGAATCGAATTGTGATCTATGATGTCATGTGTTGCAGTGTAAGCAGATAAAACCGAAAGAAAACGGAGCCGCATTGCAGCATGGACAAAACAAGACGGCAACCGGTTCCGATAAATAATAGAAAACCGAACATGAAAAGAAATAGAAAAACGAAAAACAGAACAGGAGAATACAATCATGAGCAAAAAAACAAGAGCAGAAAGAAATCTTAAATTTGAAACCTTACAGCTTCACGTAGGACAGGAAAATCCAGATCCGGCAACCGGAGCAAGAGCAGTGCCGATTTATCAGACATCTTCTTTCGTATTCAATAACTCCGATCACGCAGCAGCAAGATTCGGACTCCAGGATGCAGGAAACATCTACGGTCGTCTGACTAACCCGACCGAGGACGTTTTCGAGCAGAGAATGGCAGCACTGGAGGGCGGCGTTGCGGCACTTGCAGTAGCTTCCGGAGCAGCAGCCATCAACTACACCATCATCAACCTGGCGCAGAAGGGCGACCACATCGTATCTGCAAAGAACATCTACGGCGGTTCCTACAACCTGCTGGCGCACACTCTTCCGCAGTACGGAATCAGCACCACATTTGTTGATGTATTCGATCTGGATGAGGTTCGCGCAGCCGTTCAGGAGAACACAAAAGCCATCTACATCGAGACCCTCGGAAATCCGAACTCTGATGTTGTCGATATCGAAGCACTTGCAAAAATTGCACATGAGAACAAGATTCCGCTGGTTGTCGATAATACCTTCGCAACTCCATACCTCGTTCGTCCGATCGAGTACGGCGCAGACATCGTTGTTCATTCCGCAACCAAATTCATCGGCGGCCATGGAACTACTCTTGGCGGTGTGATCGTAGACAGCGGTAAATTCGACTGGGAGGGATCCGGAAAATTCGCATCCCTGACTGAGCCAAACCCGAGCTACCACGGCATCAGCTTCACAAAAGCAGTTGGACCTGCTGCGTTTGTTACAAAAGTACGTGCGATCCTTCTTCGTGATACCGGAGCTACGCTTTCTCCGTTCAACTCCTTCCTGCTTCTGCAGGGACTTGAGACTCTGTCTCTCCGCGTAGAGCGTCACGTTGAGAACGCACTGAAAGTTGTAAAATATCTGGAGAGCCAGCCGCAGGTTGAGAAAGTACATCATCCGTCTGTATCCGACGATCCCAAGCAGCAGGCACTGTACGCAAAATACTTCCCGAACGGCGGCGGTTCCATCTTCACCTTCGAAATCAAAGGCGATGCACAGAAAGCAAAAGATTTCATCGACAATCTGGAACTGTTCTCCCTGCTGGCTAACGTTGCCGATGTAAAATCTCTGGTAATCCATCCGGCAACCACCACGCACAGCCAGTGCACCGAGGAAGAACTGCTGGATCAGGGAATCAAACCAAACACCATCCGTCTTTCCATCGGTACCGAAAATGTCGATGATATTATCGAGGATCTGGATGAGGCATTTAAGGCAGTTCAGTAATTGGAAAACAGGTTATAGTAAATAAAACGTACGCCTCTGGCACAGTTCAAAGTGTCAGGGGCGTATTTTTCGCGTGCAATGAGGAAAAGTCCGTGCTTGCATGAGACCTTGACGAATGCCGCGATAACGAGTGAAGCGAGTTTTGGTTATGTGGGATCTTGAATGAAAGAGGAAAAAGATTTTAATGCTGGTTTTTTCATTGTTTCCGTTCGGAGCGGATACGCTGCACCGATTACAAGCGGTGGTGCGTCGAGAAGAGGAACGGCGGTGACATTTGGATGGCGGAAAAGTTCAAAGTTGCTCTCGGCAAAGAGACTGAAAGCCTCGCCGATTTCCACAGAGCTGATCGTGGATTCCAGGCGGGCCGTGCGCAGGATCTGCGGTTTTACACCTGCCTTTTCAAATAGCTGCATGCAGAGCTGATAAATCGAGGTATAGGGGTGCATGAGAATCAGCGGTTCGGCGGCAAGATCAGCGATGGTAAGAGCAGGCTTTTCGGCAAGTGGATGATCGATGGGCAGCATCACGCAGAGGCGGTCTTCTGTGATGGGTTCGAAGTGGTATTTCTGCAGTGAAATCATGGAATCCCGCGCGATCACAAGGTCAAAATGGCCTGATTGCAGGCCGTCCATCAGCTCAGTCTCTTCGCATTCTTCCAGAGTCAGCCCAATTTCCAGATGCGCGTGCGTGAAGGCACGGATGCGGGAAGTGAGATGATACTGCGTCAGAAACGGAAGAGAGCCAACGCGGAGCGGCTGGCGCGTGGTTTCCTGGAAGTGATGCATTTTTTGCAGCATCTGGTGATACTGGAGGGAGAGCTCCGCGGCTTCCTGCAGAAATAGTTCGCCTGCCGGAGTCAGTACGGCCTGGCGGCGGGTGCGGTCGAAGAGGGGAAGATTCAATTCAGTCTCGAGCTTCTGGATCTGTTTCGAGAGCGTGGACTGTGCGATATGAAGATTTTCCGCGGCCTCTAAAAAGGTGTCGCATCAAACGGCCATCAGAAAAAAGTCGATCTGTTCCAGAGTCATAAGGGGAGCCTCCTTTTTGTTTGATTCATTCCATTCTGGAAACAATTGTACCACAAATCGAATTGATTCCACAAAGGTTTCTTTTTACAATAAGGGTAGAAAATGAGGATGAAAAGGCATCCTTCGGGGCGCCGTCGATAGAATAAAAGGAGAAGAACTATGGCTGAAAAAGTAAGAGATCTGCGTAGTGCGCTGGAACGATTGAGAAATATGCCGGGACAGCTTGCCGAGACAGACGTTGAGGTTGATCCGATGGCGGAGCTTGCCGGTGTTTACCGTTACGTCGGTGCGGGCGGGACCGTAAAGCGTCCGACGAAAGAAGGCCCGGCGATGATTTTTCGCAACGTAAAAGGGCACCCGGACGCCAGCGTTGCGATTGGTGTTCTGGCAAGCCGGAAACGCGTGGCTGCCCTGCTGGACTGCGAGCCGGAGAGTCTTGGAAAAATGCTGTATCACAGCGTAGAAGAGCCGATTGTACCGGTTGAATTTCAGGGCGCGCCGCCATGCCAGGAAGTGGTACATCTGGCGACCGATCCCGATTTTGATCTGAACCGTCTCGTCCCGGCGCCGACGAATACGCCGGATGATGCCGGCCCGTACATCACGCTCGGCATGTGCTACGCCTCCCATCCGGACACCGGACTGCATGATGTGACGATTCACCGTCTCTGCATTCAGGGAAAAGACGAGCTTTCGATTTTCTTCACCCCGGGCGCACGCCACATCGGCGCAATGGCAGACCGCGCGGAGGAACTGGGACAGACACTTCCGATTTCCATCAGTATCGGTGTTGATCCTGCGATTGAGATCGGTTCCTGTTTCGAGCCGCCGACAACACCGCTCGGTTACGATGAGCTTTCCGTTGCGGGTGCACTGCGGAAAGAGCCGGTAGAACTGTGCCGCTGCGTTTCCGTGAAGGAGATGGCGATTGCAAATGCAGAGTACGTCATCGAGGGCGAGGTCATCCCGGGTGTGCGTGTGCAGGAGGACCAGAACAGCCATACTGGCTATGCGATGCCGGAGTTCCCGGGCTACACCGGCCCGGCAAGTGATCAGTGCCGTCTGATTAAAGTAAAAGCCGTGACACACCGCCGCAGTCCGATTATGCAGACCTGCATCGGACCAAGCGAAGAGCACGTTTCGATGGCTGGTATTCCGACCGAGGCGAGCATCTACGGCATGGTAGAAAAAGCGATGCCGGGACGGCTCCAGAATGTGTACTGCGGTTCCGCAGGCGGCGGAAAGTATATGGCGGTTCTCCAGTTCAAAAAACTGAGTCCCAGCGACGAGGGAAGACAGCGTCAGGCAGCATTGCTGGCATTTTCGGCGTTCAGTGAGCTGAAACACGTTTTTCTGGTGGACGAGGATGTGGACTGCTTTGATATGAACGATGTGATTTGGGCAATGAATACGAGATTCCAGGGTGACGCGGACATCATCACAATTCCAGGCGTGCGGTGCCATCCGCTCGATCCGTCGAACGATCCGACGTGTTCACCGTCGATCCGCGATCATGGGATTGCATGCAAGACGATTTTCGACTGTACGGTGCCGTACGATCAAAAAGAACGGTTTGTGCGGGCGAGATTTATGGAAGTCGATCCGAAGCATTGGCTGGATGAGGAATAAAGAATACGTTTTTGGGAAAGGGAGAGCATTGTGATATGCTGAAATTTAAGAAAAATCATTATACCATAGAAGAAGTAACACTGTGCGGGGAGACGGTCCGGTTTCGGGCGTTCCGTGACCTGGTTTATGTGGAAAAACCGGTCAATGTGGAGTTTCAGAAAATGAATCTCTTTGTGCCGGAGAGTTATTATGAGGGAACGTCCATCAACGGTTACGATTTACTGAGCGCGCCGGTTTTCATGCCGAATACTGTTGGCGGCTATATGCCGGGTCCGGCGGACGAGCCGGGAGCGAATCCGTTTTTACAGGGAAAACCGAATACGATTTTCCGCGCCTTACAGCACGGCTATGTCGTAGCATCTCCAGCGATCCGCGGCAGAGTGCAGAAGGGTGAGGACGGTCATTATAATGGGAAAGCACCTGCGTGCGTAGTGGATTATAAAGCGGCTGTGCGGTATCTTCACTTTTTGGCGGATGAGCTGCCTGGCGATGAAAATAAAATCATCACCAACGGAACGAGTGCCGGCGGCGCACTGTCATCCCTGATGGGAAGCACGGGAAACCACCCTGACTACGAGCCGTATCTGCAGGCGCTCGGCGCAGCGGATGCTGGGGATGATGTGTTTGCGGCCTCCTGTTACTGCCCGATCATCAATCTGGAGCACGCGGACATGGCGTATGAGTGGGAGTTCTGCAGTGTGAATGATTTCCACCGCGCAAACATGAAAATGGACGAGGGCGGCCGCCCGGTTTTCACACCGGTGGACGGCGAGATGACGGAAGAACAGATCCGCGTGTCCGTTGAGGAAAAAGCCCTGTTTCCGGCGTATGTGAGCAGCCTTGGATTAAAAGACGAAAACGGAGCTCCGCTGACGCTCGATGCGGACGGCGAAGGTTCTTTGAAAGAGTATGTCAAACACATTGTGATGGAATCCGCACAGAGAGCGCTTGACGGCGGCGTGGATTTAGCGGATAAAACGTGGCTGACCATCGAAAACGGCAAAGTGCAGAGCATGGATTTTGCGGCGTATGTCAAAGACATCACCCGCATGAAAACCGCACCGGCCTTCGATGCGCTGGATCTGGAAAGCCCGGAGAATGATCTGTTTGGAAATGAGATGACGAACTGCCGTCATTTCACGGAATACAGTGCGGCCAACACCAAAGTGCAGGGTGAGCGCGCAGAAAAAAAAGATCGTGAAAATGCTGAATCCAATGGAATATGTCATGGATGAAATGGCGCAAAAGGCACACCATTTCCGCATCCGCCACGGCGAGTGCGACCGCGATACCTCGCTGGTGATCTCGGCGATGCTGGTATTAAAACTTCGTGAGGCAGGCTGTGAGGTGGATTATCATTCCCCATGGAATACACCGCATGCGGGCGACTACGATCTCGACGAGTTATTCGCATGGATTGACGGAATCTGTGGATAAAGGGAGGCGTGTGACGGATGGCTGTGGAAAAACAAATTGTAGTCGGCGCATCGGGGGCGAGCGGAATGCCGCTGCTGATCAAATGTCTCGAAATTCTGCAGGATAACGAAGAATACCGTTCCCTTCTGGTGATGAGCCGCAGCGCGAAGCTGACGCTGGAGCAGGAGACGGACTGGAGCGTTTCGCAGGTGGAAGCGCTGGCGGACGAGGTGCTCGATCCGGACAACATCGGCGCAGGCCCGGCGAGCGGGTCGTACCGGACAGAAGGCATGGTGATTGTGCCGTGCAGCATGAAAACAGCGGCAGGAATTGTAAGCGGATACACCGACAATCTGCTGCTGCGTGCGGCGGATGTGACGATCAAGGAGAAACGCCCGCTTGTACTGGCAGCACGGGAGACACCGATGAGTGAAATTCATCTGCGGAATCTGTACGAACTGTCGAGATTGTCAAATGTATGGATTGTTCCGCCGATGATGACCTTTTATCAGAAACCGGAGTCCATCGACGATATGGTGACACATCTTGCGGCCAAACTGCTTTCGCCGTTCGGCGTGGAAGTAAAGGAGTACCGGAGATGGAAAGAATGCTGACAAAAAAGGCAACAGCCGCAGGATGCACGATGGAAGTGACGGTAATGAAGCTCGGTGAGGACTTTCAGATCTGTCTCGCCGGAGGAGAAAAGCCGCATATCGGCTGTGTGGTGCAGGCCGTACCACGAGAATCGCTGACCGGAGACGGGAGCTGGAGTGCGACTTCCTCGGTGTGGAACCGCACCGGACATAAAGATGAGGTACTGTGCCGGATGCTGGCGGAAAAAATCTGTTGTGCCTGCCGTACCGTGACCGTCTGCACCGGTGGCGTGCATATCAATGAAATTACCGGAGAGCAGATCCGGGAGATTGTGGATGCGGTAGAGAAGATGGGAGAAGAGATTGCGCAGGATTTGAGATGATAAGTAAGCATGGAAAGCGGATAAAAAGTCATTGCATTTTTCGGACATGCTTTGGGTTTGTGTTATATTTCCTATTGAATATGTAGAGAATATGGAATAAAATAAAAGAAGGTATTTTTATCATGACATATATTCGGAGGAAATAAAATGAAAGTTTCGACAAGAGGACGGTATGCGCTTCGTCTGATGCTGGATCTGGCACTCAACAATACCGGCGAACCGGTGCGTTTGAAAGATGTGGCAAAGCGGCAGGAGATTTCGGAAAAATATCTGGAACAGATCATCTCGATTTTGAATAAAGCTGGTTTCGTAAAAAGTGTGCGCGGCCCGGCGGGCGGTTATTCCCTGAAACGAAAGCCGGAAGAATATACCGTGGGCATGATCCTGCGTCTGACCGAGGGCAGCCTTGCGCCGGTGGACTGTGTAGAAGACGGCGCCGACTGCGGCAGGGAAGATCAGTGCGTTACGGTGATGCTCTGGAAAAAACTGAACGATGCCATCAACAGTGTGGTGGACAATATTACGCTGGCAGATCTGGTGGAATGGCAGATGCAGAAGTCGAATGAGTATGTGATCTGACGGCAGACAGAATAAGCGATAACGTCCAATGAGGGAACAGAAGAGGGAAAATGGTGAAAACATCATTTTCCTCTTTTTACCGGTAAAAATCTGGGAGCACGGCATTTACAAGCAAAAAAAAATTTGTTAAGATAAAAAACAGGGCGCATTTGGAGAAGAAAAAAATCAGGATGCGCAAAAGTGAAGAAAATAAAAGATAAGGAGTTTCCCCTTATGAAAAAACAACAGGAAAGCCTTAAAAATATGGTATATCAGGCCATTTTGAACGGCATTTTTACCGATGAATATAAACCCAATCAAATTATCAACGAGCAGGAGCTGGTACAGAAATTCGGCTGCAGCAAGACGCCAATCCGTGAAGCACTGGTGACGCTCTGCAACGAGGGAATTCTCCACAGCTTCCCGCGCTTCGGCTACCAGGTTGTCAGCGTGTCCCGCGAAGAGGCACAGAATATTCTGGATTTCCGCCTTGTTCTCGAGGGCGGATATCTTCGTCAGTCGATCGGACATATCACCGAAGAAAATCTGGCGGAGCTTGCCGAGATTGATGAGAGATGCAAGCAGAGCACCGACAGCGTCTGGGATCACTGGGAGGCAAATACGGCATTTCATCTGAAATTAATCTCCTTTTCCGGAAATGCTTATGCATATCAGGAACTCGAGCGAACCATGAACGTTTTAAAACGCGCCTATGCCCAGTTCTACTGGCAGACCTGGTCCAACGTAAACCCGGCACTGGACATTGCGCATCATAACGATATTATGCAGAGCATCCGGGAGAAAGATCTGGAGAAGACGCAGAATTATCTGAAAGAGGATCTGGCGGATTTTTGTGGGTAAGAAATGAAACAGAGTGCATAGGAACGAAAAATTCCAATACACTCTGTTTTTTGCGCGCTGGAGACCTTTTTCAGGCACGCTCCAGGGCTCGTGATTATCCATGAAAATGCCTCTCCCGATACTGCTGCGGTGTCACCCCGCTGCTTTTCTTGAACTGCCGGTAAAAGTAGGAAACGTTTGCGATTCCGATCTGGTCACAGATTTGCTGGGGGGAGAAGCTTGTGGTGGCAAGCAGGCGTTTTGCGGCTGCCATGCGTTCATCCATGATGTAGCTGCTGAGCGATGCTCCTGCCTTCGTGCTGAAAATGTGGGACAGGTAGTCCGGGTTCATGTGGATTTCCTCGGCGATGGAGGTGCGGCCCAGTTCAGGATCGGAAAGATGCGAACGGATATAGTCCTTGATGACGCTGATCGGGTCCGAGGTATCGGTGGAGAGGTGCTCTTCCATATTCAGCCGCTCCTTCTCATACCATGCATTTTTCTTCACCTCCTGCACAGCCGCCGCCAGCTTTTCCATAAGCTGATCCGGGTCGATTGGCTTTAACAGGTAGGAGAAAATATGTAAATTCAGCGCTTCCTGCGCATAATCAAATCGCTGATGGCCGGTCAGAACGAGTACGATGGGATGAAAATCGTTCTCATGAAGCCATTCCACTAACTGCAGACCGGTTTCGCGCGGCATTTCAATGTCAGTCAAAAGAATATCAATATCCTGGGAACCCTCAAAAATTCGTTTTGCCTGGCTGGCACTGTAGGCAGGAAACGCCTGCTCAATCCCGAGCGCCGACCAGTCTGTCGTTTCGATAATGTTTTTCACAATATAATATTCATCATCCACTACTAAAATGTTCATTGTAAAAGCCCTGTTCCTTTCTTCCGTTTCGCATGGATTTGAATCGTTACAAAAAGCAAGCCGAAAGCCTTTTTCAAACAAGCTTTAGCTCTCGTTTCTTTTGCCGGGGACCTGAGGTGTGTCGGAAGCATGTGAAAAAAGAGGTTCCGATGTTTCAATTTTGCTTTCCGGCGGATTGCCATCCTCCCGGTATGGAATGTATGGAATCGTAACCTCTGATCTTGCACCCCATCCGGGTTCGTTGGAAAAATGCGCATGGGCTTTTTCTCCATAAACAAGATAAAGCCGTTTGAGCAGATTGTAGGTTCCGATTTTTTTTCCATCAAAGTCATGAACCTGCTGGGAAACTGGCCGGTTCAGGTATTCCAGATCCTCTTCAAAATAACCACTGCCGGAGTCGAGATGAGTGAGAACCACATATTTTTCACCATTGCGCTCCACAAGCTGCCGGTGATACGGACACGGAGCTCTTCGCCCATGATCATGTTGTGCTTGATGGTATTTTCTGTAAACATCAGCAGAATGATCGGAAAAACAGAAGCATTCCTGCATTTCTCATCCACATGGATTTCCCAGTTCAGACAGCCTGGAAACCGCAGTTCTGTCATCTCCAGAAAATTTTCTACGTATTTCAGTTCTTCTTTCAAAGGAACGGCTGTCTTATCCTGCAGGGTGTACCGCAAATGATTCGAAAGTGTGCGGACGAATTCATTTGTGAGCCGCCTTCCTTCTTCCGTGAATGGCATTGATGCGATTGCGGAGAGACAGTTGATCAGAGAGTGCGGCGCTACCTGGGATTTCAGATACTGAATCTCCAGTGCCTTCAGATTTAATTTATCCTCATAAACATTGATTTTTAACTTCTCAATTCGATTCATCAGCTTATTCAGTGTTTCACCGATTTCCAGAACCTCCTCACACCGCTCATTGGAAAGATCCGGGTGCGGCACCTGTTGTTCCTCTTTGACCTGTGATGCCATTTTCCGGATCAGATCAAGAGGCTTTGAAATCAGGTGTTCATAGGAAACGGTCCATAAAAGAGAAACCACGAAAATCAGCAGAGCACCCCCGAGCAGAAGCTTGAGCATATTGTAAATAGGAGTGTTGACTTCTTCGGAGGGGATGAGTGCATTTAAGGAGCAGGTAGAAGAAGGAAGCTTTTCAGCGACCTGTAAATATTGTATACCGTCCTTTCCGCGGATCCGATGAGGTTTCTGGGTAGAAAAGTCGGTAGACAGTTTAAAATCGGACCAGCTTTCGTTGTCGTATGGAATACCATTTTCATCAGCAAACAGAAAAATGGTATTTGAATCATCAAATGGAGCATTCAGTTCATCCAGACGGATCCAGGCACCAAGATAGCCATGGAGATCATTGATAATTCGGATCAGATAGGTATGGCGTTCCAGCTCTATATAATACCAACTCTTGAAGTTGAGAGCGGAGGCGTCCTCTCCCGACTGACGTAAAAGCTTTTTCATGTAGGAACTACAGTCATTGGAGCCCCCATTTTTATAGCGGCAGACAAAATGGTCGTTTGCTTTTCCATAAACAAACATACCGTCAATGTCTGTCATGTAACTTAAAGTATTATCCAAAAGCCTGGAGGCTTTAATCTGGGAAATCACTGCGTTTGGGTTGTTTTTGGAAGTGATCGTATCGACAACATCAGTATTGTTATTAGCGAATTCCCAGAGACAGTTTTCAGCAGTTTCCATACTCTTATTTAACTGCTGGACATAAAGATCCATTGTCTGATGAATTCCCTGGTAGGTTTCATGCTGAAGCTGTTTGAAAATATAAAAATTAAAAACAGCAATAAAATACTGAACATTATTAAAATACGCATTCAATACCAAAATGCTTTTTTCTTTAGGGAATATATTTTGTGTTTGTGCATAGTGTGGTCAAAAAAATTGAAGTTTAGTGAAAAAGTACGATGTTTTGATGAATTCAAGAAGGATGCCTCCGTAATTATATATAATTTGCACATAGATTCTAAGAAAAGTGCAATAAAACCTAAGCAATGTGAATTGCTAAAAAGTTTATTAAAATTATATAATAACAACAGTTGATAGTCAAAGCAATTTTGTTCGAACATACTTGCAACGACAAAAAAACGAGAAAACAAAGAGGAAACGAGGAGGAAAAACATGGCATCTTTAAAAAAAGCCCATGCATCATCCGGGAGCAGCCACAGCAAAGCAGCAAAATTCAAACGATACCTTCCGCTGTATCTGATGTTCCTTCCAGGCGCGATCTATCTGCTCATTAACAATTATATTCCGATGGCAGGCATTATCGTAGCATTTAAGAAGTACAATGCCCGTTTGGGAATCTGGAAGAGCCCGTTCTGCGGACTGGCGAACTTTGAATTTCTGTTTGCATCATCGGATGCATGGACTATTACAAGAAATACGTTACTTTACAATCTGGCGTTTATTGTTCTGAACACGGTAGTCGGAATTATTTTTGCAATCTTTATCTGCGATACGTTTAATAAAAAATTAAAGAAAATTTATCAGAGTGCAATCTTGTTTCCATATCTGATGTCGGCTGTTATTCTTGGCTACATTGTATATGCATTTTTAAGTCAGAGTACAGGTATTGTAAACAATTCGATTTTAAGTGCACTTGGAAAAGATGCTGTGAACTGGTATGCAGAACCGAAATACTGGCCGTTCATTCTGATTTTTGTAAATACCTGGAAGGGTGTAGGATATGGATGTCTGATATACATATCTACCATCAATGGCATTGATCCGTCTCTGTATGAGGCAGCTTCTCTGGATGGCGCAACCAAATGGCAGCAGATCAAAAACATTACGCTTCCATTCCTGAAACCAACCGTAATCACCCTGACATTGATGAGTGTCGGCCGTATCTTCTATTCCGATTTCGGTCTGTTCTATCAGGTACCACGTGATTCAGGACTTCTGTACTCGGCAACCAATGTTATTGATACCTACGTATACCGCGGCCTGATGAAATCCGGAAATGTCGGAATGTCTGCAGCAGCCGGCTTCTATCAGTCCATCATCGGATTTATCATTGTCCTTACCGCAAACGGAATCGTACGTAAAGTCAGCAAAGAAAACGCAATGTTCTAAGGAGATCACGTATGAAAGAAAAACCATTTTCCAAATATCAGATTTTAGCAAACGCTGTCATGATTATCTGGACGCTTGCCATTATCTTACCGTTTATTCTGTTATTTATGTCTTCTATTACAGATGAAAACACACTGGTAGCGAATGGATACTCCTTCTTTCCGAAGAAGTTCTCCCTCGCGTCCTATTCCTACATCATCAAATCCGGAGGTCAGATTTTGAAGGCCTATGGAGTAAGTATTGGTGTCACGGTAGTCGGAACTCTGTTGAATGTCCTTCTGTCTGCTCTGATGGCCTATCCTTTGTCAGTAAAAAATCTTCCGGGCAGAAATGTGATGATGTTCTTCGTGTTCTTTACCATGCTGTTCAACGGCGGTATCGTTCCATCTTACATTATGTGGACAGGTACCTTCCATATCAAAGATACGATTTTTGCACAGCTGCTTCCAAACTTCCTGCTTTCTGCATGGAATGTTATGATGATTCGAACTTATTTTACCACAAGCATTCCGGATGGATTATACGAGGCGGCAGAGATTGACGGTGCAAGCCAGTTTACCATCTTCTGGAAAATCGTACTTCCGCTTGGAAAACCGATCTTGGTAACAATGGGCACCTTTGCAGGCCTTGCTTACTGGAATGACTGGACCAATGGTCTGTACTATATCGTTAAGAATACAGGTCTGTACAACGTACAGAACCTTCTGAACCAGATGGTACAGAATATTCAGTTCCTGACACAGAGCTCCAACTCGAATGTGACAGCAGCTGCATCGACCATTCCGGCAACGGGAATCCAGATGGCAATTGCATTCGTAGCAATTCTGCCGATTATGCTGATTTTCCCGTCTTTCCAGAAATATTATGCAAAAGGTATCGCTCTTGGCGCAGTCAAAGGCTGATACAGATGGAATGAATCATTAGCAGCGAAAAGGCTGCTTCGTGATAAACTTATTTTAAGGAGGAATTTTCATATGAAAGAAAAATGCTTGCTGCTTTTCTGGCAGCGACAATGGTGGGCGGCCTGCTTGTCGGCTGCGGAAACAGTGGAGACACTTCCGGCTCATCCAAGAGCTCTTCTGGAACAACATCAACAGCATCGGCATCTGGCGAGGTAGATGCTTCCGTAACAAAAACAGAGCTTGGTGAGTACACGGAAGAAAATCCTTATCATCTCGTGTTTGCCTTCGTCGAGTTCTACGAGCAGGATGACGCAGCACGTACCGCAGTGCAGGATGCATTGAATGAATACATGATTCCGAAATATCATATTGAAGTGGAATTTCTTCCATTGCAGTATGCAGAATATCAGCAGACGATTCAGCTGATGATTTCCGGTGGTGATGAGCTGGATGTTATGCCAATTTATTACAGCAATGCTTCCAGTTGGATTGCAATGAATGGTATTGTCGATATGAACCAGTATATGGATACTCCGGAGGGACAGGCTATTAAAGATGTGCTTGGTGAAGCAAATGCAACGGTAGGTTCCATGAATGGTATTCTGTTCGGTTTTCCGGCACAGAAGGAATCGGTTGAACTTGGTGGTCTGACTATGAGAGCAGATATCTGTGATGAACTTGGTATCGCAGAGGAATACGGACTGGAGCTGAATCAGGATGAATACACCGGAAAAGTGTATGACTGGTCTGTTGCAACTGAAATTTTCAAGAAAGTAAAAGAAGCACATCCGGAAATGACACCTCTGTATCTGCAGGGAAGTGCAAGCCCGATGAGACGTCTTGCATTTTTCGACGAGTTAGCGGATCAGTTCGGTGTTCTGGACTGGGAGGCTGATCATGACTCCACAACCGTAGTGAATGAGTTTGAAACCGATACTTACAAAGAAGCAGTAACCCAGCTGGCGGAATGGTTTGATGCAGGATACATTTATCCGGATGCGTTGACGGATGCACAGGGATCTGCAGTTATGATGAAAGCCGGAAATACGTTCTCTTATATGTCAGCAATTAAACCGGGCTATCTTGTTGAGGCAAAGGCATCTACAGGAACAGACTGCTATGCAATGTATTTTGGACAGGATGTAGAAGGTGGATATTCAACTACAAACGTAAGTTTTATGATACTGGTATCGCAACCAACAGTGCGGATCCGGAAATGGCCTTTAAGTTTATCTCCGCGCTGTATACAGATCCGGAGGTTATGAATCTGTGGCAGAATGGTATTCAGGATGTAAACTATAAAGTTTTGGATGATGGTACTGCTTATTATGTAGATGGTGAAGATGCTTCTAACTTTAAATATCATCAGAATACAGGATGGTTTATGGGCAATCAGTTTAACACATACGTATGGAATGATGGTTCCAAGGATGCAAATTATTGGGATAAACTGCAGCACCATAACGACTGGGCACAGTATTCACCGGCATACGGATTTATGTGGGATTCTTCTGAATACTCTACACAGATCACAGCTCTGCAGAATGCACTGAATACGTATCGTCCAGCACTTGAGACAGGCTCTGTCGGAGTTGCTGGTGTAGAAGAAACACTCCAGAAACTGAATGATGCGCTGTATGCAGCCGGACTGCAGACTGTTATGGATGCAAAACAGGAGCAGCTGGATAAATGGCTGGATGAAAACGGAGGAGCTACAGAAACTCCGCAGTCTAACCTTGATACGATTGCAGCAGCAAAAGAAGCAAACTAACGAAAGATCAACATTAGGTATAATTAGATCTAAGGCAAATCCGCCCGGAAACCGTAAAGCTGTGCGGTCTTCGGGCGGATTGCTTTGTATGTTTTTGGCTTTTACAGCAGAAAGGATTTACTATGAAAAAAATGAATTACACATTTTCCGTGCCGGACAACAAACGCGTGCGTATGATTGTCAGCACAGACTGCAAAAATGAGGCGGACGACCAGTTCGCACTGGCACATCACCTGATGACACCGATGTTTATTCTGAAAGGCATCGTTCCGTGTCACTTCAACATGTTCTCCCGCGATTACGGCGATGGCCACACAGCACAGGCGAGCATGGACGAGGTCAATAAAGTGCTGGATCTGATGGATCGGCAGGGCGTATGCCCGGTCTGCAAAGGATCGGAATTTCCGATGAAGGACGAGCAGACTCCGGCCGTGTCGGATGGCGCAAAGCTGATCGCCGAAGAAGCCATGAAAGATGATCCGCATCCGCTGTTCATCGCCTGCCAGGGAGCACTGACCGACGTTGCCTCCGCACTTCTGATGAAACCGGAAATCGCAGACCGCATGACCGCCATCTGGATCGGCGGAGCACCGTATCCGGAAGGGGGAGAAGAGTTCAACCTCCGCCAGGATATCGCAGCTGCAAACGTTGTGATGAAATCCGGCATGAAGGTATGGCAGGTTCCGTCTACCGTATACAAGAAAGTAACAGTTTCTCTTGCCGAGCTGCAGCTTAATGTTCAGCCATGTGGAGAAATTGGAAATTATCTGTATCAGCAGATGGTAGACTTTAACAACACCTTCTATCAGTTTCAGGAATGGCCGCACGGCGAAATCTGGGGCCTTGGCGATTCTCCGACAGTGGGACTTCTGCTGGCAGAAGTACAGCGTACCGATCTCTATGAAATGGTAGAAGCGCCGGAAATCAGCTATGAGGACATGAGCTATCACTTCACCGGAAAGAACCGCAAAATCCGCGTTTACCATGATCCGAATGCGGAGCTGACGTTGAGAGACTTCTTTGCAAAGTTGAAACTGAATTATGGGATGTGACAGGGACTGCTAATCAAAATCAGAGCCTGTTTGAAAAAAGCTTTCCACAAGATGTGTGTCACAATTTATCGGAAATTTTGTTCGACAGAGGGCGTCGCAGCGGGTTTTTGTATGGACAGAAAGAGCAATATAAAAACAGCCATCTGTGCAAGTTTGTCCAGATGGCTGTCTATCGTAATACTTTCGTTATTTACACACTTCGTCAATATCCACACGGTCGATCATAATATTCAGGATCTCCGTATCGGTATCTTTCATGCCGACTCTTCCGATGTATCCCATACTCTTGATCGTATCCTCGACATCTTCCCGCACGATACCTTCGCCCGGTTGGAAACTTCTGTGATGCTGGCCCATGTAGTGGGCGAGAATAGCAGCGTCAACAGCGGATGCAATTTTCGCCGCACAGGAGGATTTTGCGCCGTCGCAGACAATACCGCCGACGTTTCCAATGGTGTTGACGATCGTCAGACTGACATCTTCATAAGTTCCGCCAGAAAGATAGGTAATGGCGGCACCGGCTCCACAGCCTGCGCTGACGGCGCCGCAGTAAGCGGAAAGACTTCCAATATATTTTTTCTGATGAACCGCAATCAGGTTGCTGACAACGAGTGCGCGGTACAGTTTTTCCTGGGAAACGTTCCATTCTTTTGCAAACTCAATGACAGGAAGGGAAACGGTCATGCCCTGGTTTCCGCTGCCGGAATTGATGACGACCGGAAGAGAGCAGCCGCTCATACGCGCATCGGAGCCTGCCGCTGCACGGGCGCGGGCGCGGATTTTTACGTCATTGCCGTATTCATTCAGCAGCGTGCGGCCAACCTGTGCACCGTATGGATGACGGAGACCTTCATCGGAAATGGCAGAGTTCATGGTGATCTGACGGTCAAGAATTTCTTTGATGTCTTCGATCTTCACAGTATCGGCAAATTCAAGAATATCCTTGACGTTCAGCACACTTTTATCAACGTATTCAGGGGAATCCTCATGAGCCGCAATCTGATAAAGTATCTCACCATCTTTTACGATGCGTGAAATCAGGGTATGACGGTTTACAATCGTTACCTCCGCGCTGTGCTCTCCGGCAATGACTTTTGCAACAATGTAGAGATTCTCTACGCCTTCTTTTAAAGTACAGGTACAGAATCCCTGCTGTACCAGTTCTTTTGTCTTTTCAATATCTGCCTCGGTCACATCTTCAAGTACTTCAAGTTCACGTTCGGCACAGCCTCCGACGACGCCAAGCGTTGCCGCAACATCAATGCCCTTCAGACCGTTGGAATTTGGAACTTTAACACCCTTTACGTTTTTGATGATGTTTCCACTGCAGCAAAGCTCGATCGATTCCGGCATCTGTCCGAGTACTTCGCGTGCTTTTGCTGCCGCATATGCAATGGCAATCGGCTCTGTACAGCCAAGCGCCGGAACAAGCTCGTTTTTTAAAATCTTTACATAACTGTCATATAATTTCTGATCCATGAAAATTCTCCTGTATAGTTTTTTATGCGTTATCAACTGGTAAATCTTGCATTTCTTTCTGATTATACTATTGATATATCACTGATAATATCAGATGTCAAGTAGAGAATTGCAATTTGTGAATTAACATCATGCATTGACGCAGAAAAGAAAAGATGATACGATAAAAACAGTAAAATACTGAAATCGGAGGTAATCATTGGAGAATAGCAAAACTGTAACATTTTCACTTGGTGGAATGATTTTCGAATATGATGAGAAAAAGAATAAAATTAATATAGAAAAACATGGAATTTCATTTAAAAGTGCTGCCCGTGTATTTTTTGATTATGATCGAATAGAATATTATGATGAGGAAAATAGTAATGTTGAAGATCGATATGATATCATAGGTGATTTATCTGCAGGGACAGCGCAAATAGAGCGTAATACAGAGATTATGATCGGAAATATAAAAAGTGATGATGTTTTGTTTGTAGTGTATACGGAAAGAATACGGAAAAATGAAAATGGGGCAGAAATAGATGTGACAAGATTAATCTCCGCAAGATATGCAACCAATTTTGAAAGGGGGCTTTATTATGGTAAATACTAAAGAAATGACAGAAAGCCTGATAAAAGAACTCGCTTTTTCAGAAGAAGAATTAAGGGAACTAAAAGCAGCAAAAGAAAAACCTATTGTATTTGATGAAGATTGTCCGGAAACGACTCCAGAACGGGCGCTAAAATTTCGACGGGTAAATCCGCCGAGGGGAGCAGGCAAAAAAAGAGCATAAAAATTTGTGATCTCCGTAAAACCAGAAAATCCTAGTTTTACGGAGATCTTTTCAGAATAAATTGTATTTTCCTTTAAAGTGTCCTATACTGAAAAGTAGCAAAAATACACACCACCCTTTCATTTGGAGGATTTTTATGCAGAAGATTACGTTTCGAAAATTAGCTGGAGAAAAATATATTTACCCGGAACTGCAGGGACACTTTATCGAGTTTCTTGGCTCCTGTATTTATGATGGAATCTGGGTTGGAGAGGATTCGGAAATTCCGAATTATCATGGAATCCGAAAAGACCTTGTGGATGCATTTCAGAAGCTGCACCCGCCGGTGATCCGCTGGCCGGGCGGATGCTTTGCGGATGTGTATCACTGGCGGAATGGTATTGGCCCGCGGGAGCAGCGGCCGGTTACATACAATGAAAACTTCGGTACTTTCGAGACGGATCCCAATCAGTTCGGTACACACGAGATGATGGAATTTTGCGAGATGATCGGCGCGAAGCATGGTTTAATATCAATATGATGACCGGCTCTCCATCCGAGATGCGAGAGTGGATGGAGTACTGTAACCGCAAAGAGCCGACGGCACTTTCGCAGGAACGAAAAACAAACGGCCATGAAAAACCGTTCGAGATTGAATACTGGGGTATCGGAAATGAAGTATGGGACGGCGGTGGAAAAATGACGCCGCAGATGTATGCGAACGAATACCGGAAATTCAGTTCCTCCTGTCCGTCGTTTGGAGGCGGCGATCAGGCATTTTCCATGAAATGCATCGCCAGCGGCCCGGATGGAAATAAGCCGAAAGAACGTGCTGCGTGGACGAAAGACTTTTTTAAGGAGATGGGAAAATACCGTATGCCATCGCTTTACGGCTATGATCTCCATTTTTACAACTGGAATCTGAAACAGCTTCAGACAGAGAAAAAGTTTGATGAAAAACAGTGGTATGATGTGATCAATGGATGCAAAGAGCTGGAAAATGTCATTCACGAGCAGCGCCGCCTGATAGACGCTGGTCTTGAGGCACTTCCGAAACCGGAGGGTCCGTTCCAGGCGGCACCGAGAAAATGTGACTGATTGTCGGTGAGTGGGGCAACTGGCACAGCAGTGCATTTAATGCGCGCCCGGCGCTGTATCAGCAGTGTACGATGCGCGATGCCGTTACAACTGCACTGACGCTCGACATCTTCCACCGCAATACCGGGGATGTGCGCATGGCATGTGTGGCACAGTCTGTCAATGTCCTGAATTCCCTGTTCCTGACGGATGGTGAGCATTGTATTCTGACACCAAACTACGATGTGTTCGATATGTATCAGGTGCATCAGGGTGCGTATACGCTTGGCTTTGAGGAAAAGAACAAAGATCCTGAGGTCTGCATCTTTGCTTCGATCAAAAATGATGATATCTACGTCAACCTCGTAAATACAAGCTACAGCGAATCAAAGAAAATCGAATTGAAATTCAAACAGTGTCCGGAATTTGTTGAGGCCAAAACACTGTACTCCAAAGATCCGCAGAACTACAACGATGCGAAACATCCGAACCGAGTCCGCTGCAAAGAAGGAAAAGCACCTGCACGGGAAAAAGACTCCTTCCAGATTGCACTGCCGGCGGCTTCGGTCAGCGTTTATCATTTCAGAAAAACAGAAACAGAAAAGTAATACATACAAAACGGGCCGCCCCGGGGAAAAGGATTGTTCCCACAGGGCGGCTCATTTCTATTACAAAAACAATTCAATCACAAATACCACGGCACAGCATGCCACCGAAACCTGAAACAGGCTTGCACCGAACCATGCGGCTGCGATGCCGACGACAAGTGCGAGTGCGCCGGAAACAGGGCTCTGTGTTGCATGGACAATCGCCGGGAAGGTCATGACGGACAGCGTCACGTATGGAACGTAGTACAGAAACGACTGAATAAACTGATTTTTAATCGGCTTCCGAATCAGCGTCAGCGGCAGAATCCGGATTGTGTAGGAAACCAGAGCCATGACGGCGATATAGATATAATTATTGTACATCAGCATTTTCCTCCTCTGTCTTTACCGGGAACAGGATAGCTCCGGCGCAGGAAATCAGAACGGTGAGCAGAATCGTTCTGGTTCCGTCGGAGAGAGTGGAGATGCCCGGGAGATAGCTGCAGATAAAGCTTAAGAAAAAGCTGACGGCAACAAGACCCGCTACCACACGGCTCTTTCGCGCCGGGGGAATGATGATTGCAAGGAACATGCCGTACAGCGCCACGCTTAAGGCACTGACAGCGCGCAGCGGCAGCAGATTTCCGGCAATAATACCAAGAGCCGTGCCGATCGACCACGCGGGAGCAGCGACGAGAATGGCACCGTATGTATAATACGGATTCAGCCAGCCCGGGCGCGCGATTGTGATGCCAAACAGTTCATCCGTTACATCGTAACCAATGAGAAAACGGTGGAAAAACGGCGTGTCCGGCGAAAAGCGCTGGGCAAGCGCACAGCTCATCAGAAGATACCGCGCATTGGCGATGAGCGTAATGATAGCGACCTGCAGATAGCCTGCGTTGGCGGCAATCAGTGTAAAGGCGGCGTATTCTCCGGCGGAAGCATTGTTAAAAAGACTGGCGAGAAAACCCTGAAAAGGACTAAGACCTGCCTTACGCGCCGCAATGCCGAGCGAAAACGAGACCGCAAAATAGCCAAGCCCGATCGGAATGCCATCGCGGATTCCGTTGACCAGAACCTGGCGGGAAAATGAATAAGATCTTTGTGAACTCATAAAAAGCTACTTCCTTTTCTTTCGCAGAAGCTAGAGCATGTCTGAAAAAATCATTTCCGTAATCTGAGATTCGCAGCTTACGAAAAGGTTTTTCAGACATGCTCTGGCATCTGGCAAAAATGTTGGGGTCAAGAGATCAAAAATCCTCTTGCAAGCGAGCTTGCACCGGCTTTTTGATCTTTTGCCCTGATATCTGATGAAAATTATAGCAAGTTTCGACAGGTTCGTAAACTCTTATTTTGTTCTTGTTCGTTTCACGCAGCCACTGCTTACGCCTGCGTTTCTAAGTCTGTTGAACTGAATTGTATAAAATTATGTACAAAAACAGAAGATAACGCTTGAAAATAGAAGAAAAATCCATTAATATCTATGTATACAAAAAACATTACCGAAGGTGGTGCCTACGATGAAACTGCGTGCGCTTGCAAAAATAAATCTTGGTCTTGATGTGACCGGAAAAAGAGAGGATGGTTACCATGAAGTCCGCATGGTAATGCAGACGATCCAGATGTACGATCAGCTGGAAATAAAGGAGAGCAAAGAACCCGGAATAAGGCTTACAACCAATCTGCCGTTCCTTCCGTGTAATGACGGAAATCTCGTATACAAAGCGGCAAAGATTCTGATGGATGAATTCGATATCCGTCAGGGTGTCGATATGAACTTGACAAAATTTATCCCGGTAGCGGCCGGCATGGCGGGCGGAAGCTCGGATGCGGCAGCAGCACTGGTAGGAATTAACCGCATGTTTCAGCTTGGTCTGACCAAACGCCAGCTGATGGAGCGGGGTGTGCAGATCGGAGCGGATGTTCCGTACTGTGTGATGCGCGGTACGGCGCTGGCAGAAGGAATCGGCGAAAAGCTGACATCCCTTCCCGGCGTACCGATGTGCTACGTGCTGATCGGAAAACCGGGCATCAATGTTTCGACGAAATTTGTCTATGGAAACCTGCATCTTGACGAGGTGACGGAGCATCCGGATATCGACGGCATGGTAGAGGCGATCCGAAATTATGACCTGTACGGCATCACGGACCGCATGGGAAATGTGCTGGAATCCGTGACGTGTCCGGCGTATCCGGTGATCGATGAGATCAAGGCACAGATGATGAAAAACGGTGCGGTCAATGCGATGATGAGCGGCAGCGGCCCGACCGTATTCGGCATTTTCGACGATCTGGACAAGGCAGAATTTGCCCGTGATCAGTTAAAAGTAAGCGGACTGTCGAAACAGACATTTTTGACTACAGTATCAAAACCGGGAGGTACAAAGTATGGCAAAAAATGAGTTAGACCTGCAGATGGAGGATTATCAGTACCTTCCGCTCCGCGATGTCGTGTTCCGCACGCTGCGCCAGGCGATTCTGCGCGGGGAGTTAAAGCCGGGTGAACGGCTGATGGAGATCCGGCTGGCAAATCAGCTCGGCGTTTCGCGTACCCCGATCCGCGAGGCGATCCGTATGCTGGAGCTGGACGGCCTTGTGATCATGGTGCCGCGGAAGGGTGCGCAGGTAGCACAGATCACGGAAAAAGACCTGAACGATGTGCTGGAGGTGCGGCTCGGACTCGAGGAGCTGGCGGTAAAACTGGCGTGTCAGCGGATTACAGAGAGCGAACTGCAGAAGCTTTATCAGGCATCGCGCAGCTTTGAACAAATGCTGGAGACAACAGAGACGGATGATCTGCAGAAGCTTGCACAGGCAGATGTGGCATTCCATGATGTGATTTATCAGGCGACGAACAACGAGCGCCTGATTCAGCTGCTGAACAATCTGCGGGAGCAAATGTACCGTTACCGGATTGAATATTTAAAGGATGTAAAATCCAGACGTTCCCTGGTCGAGGAGCACGATGCCCTCTATGAACGTATGAAAAATCGGGATCTTGCAGGCGCACAGAAGATGATCCGCGAGCATATCGAGCGACAGCAGGAGAGTATTATGCAGACCGTACATCACCAGAGCATGACGGGTGTAGAAGAAAAATAAAAGCGTATAAAATTTCGAAAAAGGAACATTCTGTTACAGAGTAAAAAAATCGTGACAGAATGTTTTTTTATGGAATTTTGCAGAGTATATTTCTCCAGATGGTTTTTCGGAAGCTTTCAAAAGGAGGAGAAGGAGGGACGCAGGCATGGAAAAAGAGAAGACGCAGATTTCACTCACACTGGCGGAAAATGAAAGCGTGATCCGTACATGGTGTGAAAATTGCGATGATATTCAGATCCGCCCGATGAAACTCGGCAAAACGGGCGGAACCGGTGCGCTGCTGATCTACGTAGAAGTGGCGGTGAGCTGCGTTATGTTGAAGGATTCCGTGATCGGGAAGCTGTTGAACCGTCTGATGGAGGTTCCCGAGGCAGATATCCCGGGGGTTCTCTCGGAAAATCAGCTCGGAATTTCGGACGCACTGGAATTTGACACTATGGAAGCTGCGTTCGCTTCCATGCTTGCGGGAAATGCAATTCTTTTTGTGGATCATTATGACCGTGCAGTCAAGATCGGATCGAAGGGTTATCCAAATTTAGGAGTGCAAAAAGCGGAGTCCGAAAAAGTGCTGCGCGGCTCTAACGAAGGTTTTTCCGACTCTGTCAAAACCAACACGGCACTCGTCCGCAAGCGTCTGCGGACCACCGATCTGAAAGTGGAGGAGATACATTTTGGTGCGCGTTCTGATACGGTTCTGGCTCTGGTGTATGAGAAAGAGCTGATTTATCCGAAATTTCTGGAAGAGGTAAAACAGCAGATTGCCGGCTGGGAGGTGGACGGCGTTTTTGACAGCGGCATGGTCGAGCAGCTCTGCGAACCGCAGTGGAAATCGCCGTTCCCGCGCTTCGAGACGACCGAACGGCCGGACCGCGCGGCGATGGAGATTCTGGACGGAAGAATCCTGCTTTTATGTGATAATTCCCCGGTCGGGATTCTCTTCCCGGCATCATTTGACAGCTTTTTAAAGGTCAGTGAGGACCGGTATCATCATTTTCTGATCGTCTCATTTGAGCGGCTGCTGCGGTATGCGGCGGTCTTTCTCGCCCTGTGGATTTCGGGCGGATACCTGGCTGTCACGGGCTTTCACACGCAGGTGCTTCCGACCAAACTCCTGCTGGCGTTCGCCGAAGCGCGGAAAGGCGTTCCGTTCCCCGGCATTCTGGAAATTCTTCTGATGGAATTTGCTTTTGAACTGATCCGCGAGGCCGGTGTGCGCATGCCGGGGCCGCTTGGCGGGACGATCGGAATTGTGGGCGGGCTGATCATCGGAGATGCAGCGGTTTCCGCCAATCTGGTGAGCCCGATGACCGTCGTTGTGGTTGCGGTTTCGGCGCTCTGTTCGCTGGCGATTCCGAACGAAGAGTTCGGTGCGCCGTTCCGGCTGCTGAAATTCGGCTTCATTTTGCTCGGCGGATGGCTCGGCATTTTCGGCATGGTGCTCGGCACGTTTCTTCTCGCAGGTCATCTCGCCGGGCTTATGAGTTTTGGTATTCCCTATCTGATGCCGTTTGTCGGGAAAGGACTTGCGGGCTACCATGCGCCGAAGGATTCCGTATGGCGGCCGCCGCTGCATCAGATGCGGGAGCGGCCGGTCTTTACAAAGCGCGATCAGAGAGTGCGGCTGCGGAAAAACAGAAAAGCTGCGGAGCCGGAAGAAAAACAGGAAAGGGGAGAGTGACGCATGTTTTCGGAAAATGACAGAATTTCACAGCGCCAGATGGAACGCCAGATCGTGCTCGTTCTGCTCTGCCCGGCGTTCTGGCAGCTCGCGGCGTACGGCGCATCGGACGGCCTGCCCGGTATGGCAGGGATTTTCGTTGGATATGGGCTGCTGGCGGTGTGGTGCATTTATCTCGTGCGCCTTGGCGGGCTTTACTGCCGCCTGGAAAGCGTGATGGGAAAGGCTGGGAAACTCCTTCTGGCAGTGATGTATCTGTGTTATCTGCTTTTCCTCGGCGGAACACTGCTTCGCAGAATGGCGGAGCTTGCCGCCGCGTATCTGACAGCGGGTGTACCGCAGGAGCTCTGCGGACTGTTTCTGCTCGCGGCAGCCGGGTTTGGTGTCGGCAGTGAAGTACAGAAAAGAGGACGGCTGGCGGAAGCACTCTATCCGTGGATTGTGGGCGGGATTTTGATTCTGCTTCTGCTGACGGTTCCGCAGATGCATTTTTCCTCGTTTGAGGATGCCTGGGAGACAGCAAAGTCTGTTGAAATTGTGGATAACGGAATACTTTTTGGGTGGAATGTGTGGAGAACACTGGAAAATGGAACACCGATTGCGCTGCTGCCGTTTTTACTGGGGCATGTGCAGAAAGAGCACAGGAGTGTCATTCTTCCGGTGACGCAGAGTATCTGGAAAACGGGGCTTCTTGTAATTGCAGGAAGCATGGCGCTGCTCGGCGTTTTCGGCCGGCGCGGCACGGCTGCGGCGCAGGACCCGCTCTTACTGTTAATGGCAGGAACGAGCCTGCCGGGTGGATTTCTGGAGCGGTTTGATATTCTGTGGATGGCATTTCTTTTGATGGGACTGCTGTTCACACTGGGAAGTCTGCTGTTTTACGTATCGCTGATCGGAGAGAAGACGGGACTGTGGAAACCGCAGAATCTCTATGTACGGATCGGTACAGTGCTTTTTATATGGCTGCTGTCATGCGCGGAAAGCGGCTGGTCGGTCCGATACGGTTACTTTCCGTTTTTCCTTGCCATCACGGTGCTGCTCGGCTTCTGCCAGAAGCATATGAAAAAACTGCGGCTTGTGTGTCTGGCGCTGGGCAGTATGATTTTCCTGTCATCCTGCGGGGCAGTAGAGCCGGAAAAGCGGTTGTATCCACTGGCGGTTGCCTTTGATTATATGTCGGAAGAGGCGACTGCGCCGGAAAACAGTGAAACTGGGGAAGAAACCGGGACGGCGGTCAGTGAGAGCGGCGGAGAAAAGGAGACGGCTGGCGGTAAATGGCGCGTCTGGTATGCGCCTGCGAATCTTGCGGTGGTGACCGGCCAGGGAAAGGATGAGCAGGAGGAGGGAACCGACGAGGACCCCGCATCGCTGTTCTTTGAAGCGGAGACGTTTGAGGAGATTGCGCAGCAATATGACAGCACAGAGGAATATGATCTCGACACCGGACACGTCCAGGCGATTGTATTTTCCGATGCACTGCTCAGTGACCGGGGACGGATGGAAGAACTGTTGAAGTACCTGGAACAGGACCGTGCGCTTGGGCACAGTGCCTATCTGTTTCACGCAGAAAAACCAGAAGATATCATGGAGCAGAACGGAAAACAGGTGGAGTCCGCCGGTGAGTACCTGTGCGGAATTTATGACAACCGGGTGAAAAGAAAAGAGGCGGTGACACTGGCGGACTTGTGCTATGCGTTGGAAAACGAAAGGAGCATTCCGTGGATTCCGAAAGCGTCGTAAAAGGTTTAAAGTGTATGGAATATCGGAGCGGGCAGTGAGTGTCTGTGTATAAAAGTTTTGAAATCCGGCAAAACTGGAAAAAAACAGGAGGCAGCATATGAATGAGAAAAAAGTACAGAGCCGGAAACGGAATCAAAATCAGACACAGAAGAAATCCAGGGACAGGCAGGCGCAGCCCGAAATACATTTGGGAACCAGTATAGAAGTCAATTCCAGGCGGCATTTCAAATTTTCTGCCGCCGCTGGCTCCCCGTCTGCATTGCGGCGTTGATCCTTTCCGGAACCGCCAATCTTCTCCGCGAGTCCCGTCTGCAGCAGGAAGTCGCTGCAAAGATCGTGCGCTTTCACGTAAGAGCCAACAGCGACTGCGCCTCCGACCAGCAGATCAAGCTTCAGGTACGCGATGCCGTTGCCGAAGAACTGCAGACGATCCTGCACGGAGCCGAAACAAAAGCAGAAACCGAAGAAATCCTGCGTGAAAACGAGCCCTCCATCCGTGCCGCCGCCCTTCAGACGCTGCGCGCAGGAGGCAGTACTGACGATATCACCGTAACGTACGGAAAAGCCAGTTTTGAGGAAAAAGAAACGGGCAATTATATTCTCCCCGCCGGAACGTACGACGCTCTTCAGATCAACATCGGCAGAGCCAAAGGGCACAACTGGTGGTGCATGCTGTACCCGTCCATCTGCTTTTCGGATGCCCTGCGCCCCGTAAACGAGGATGGCGAAAGTGCAGAAAAAGTCGAAAAAAGCCGGATTCCGCTGCAGAATCTGTTGAGTGACGCCGCCTACCGCGAAATCCTGAAAAGTGACTGGATTTCGTTCCGGTTTTTCTGGCGTTAGGCGGATTTTTCGAAAGACTTTCAAGAGAAATGATTGCAATATTCCTCCATTCGGGTTAAAATAATGTATCAGCGACCTATTTTAACCAGGGTCGTGAAATGAAAAAAGAAATGTAAAAATTCAGATATATTAAATATAGAAATGAACCCCATTCGGCATGACAAAAAAGTAATGCCGGATGAAAAATGGAGGAAAGTATGAAAGCAGACAGACAGGCGCCGATCGGCGTCTTTGATTCCGGTGTCGGCGGACTGACCGTAGTGCGTGAGATTATGCGAAACCTGCCCGACGAACGAATCGTATATTTTGGAGATACCGCGCGTGTGCCGTACGGTTCCAAATCGAAGAACACCGTCATCCGTTATTCCCGTCAGATCGTACACTTTCTGGAAACCCAGCAGGTCAAGGCAATCGTCATCGCCTGCAACACCGCAAGTGCGCTGGCACTCGATACGATCGAAAAAGAGATTGATCTCCCGATCATCGGCGTGGTAAAACCGGGTGCACAGATGGCCGTTGAGACGACGCAGAACAAGCGCGTCGGCGTCATCGCAACCGAGAGCACTATTCAGAGCGGCCTCTACCAGCAGCTCATTACCGAGGCAGATCCGGCGATCACCGTTTACGGAAAACCGTGTCCGCTGTTCGTGCCGCTCGTGGAAGAGGGCTGGACAAAAGATCCGATCACCGAGGAAGTGGCGCGCCGCTATCTGGCAGAGATTCTGGATAAAGACATCGACACGCTGATTATGGGATGCACCCACTATCCGCTGCTGCGTTCTCTGCTGCGGAAAGTAGTCGGAGAAAAAGTAACACTCGTCAACCCGGCATACGAAACCTCACAGGCACTGTGCAGACTGCTGCGGGAGCTGGATCTGGAGAATCCTGGAAACGATGAGCTGGGCCGTCAGAAATACCAGTTCTTCGCAAGCGACGGCGTGGAGCGGTTCAATGCCTTCGCACATTCCGTTCTGCCGGAGCAGATCAGCGATACGAAACAGGTACAGATTGAAAACTATTAAAAACGACATACAGAAAAGAGAGAGGAACATCAGAAAAGGATGGAAAAAGACGTACTCATCAGCATCCGCGGACTGCAGTATCTGATGGATGAGGAATCCGGCGAACAAGAACCGGTGGAGGTTATGACGACGGGTTCGTACTACAAGAAAAACGGCCATCACTTTCTGATCTACGACGAGGCAACCGAAGGCTTTGACATGATGACGCACAACATGATCAAATTTACGGAAAACGCCCTCGAGGTGCGCAAACGCGGCCTCATTGATGTCCATATGATTTTTGAGGAGGATAAAAAGAACATTTCGTTTTATCACACGCCATATGGCATGATCAACATGGGAGTTGCGGCGACGAAGGTCAGAATGAAAGAGATGCCGGATCAGATTTTACTGAAGGCAGAATACGCGCTCGACATCAACGACAGCTACGTGGGGGACTGCGTAATCGATATCGAGGTAAGACCGCGGGAAGGCGGAAAACTGAATTTATAAAAAAATATCCGGGAAGAATGAAAATCATTCAACTCGGGTATTTTCGCGAGCAACGAGCCAAAGTCCGGGCTTGCACGAGACCTTGGCGACTGCCGCGAAAGCAAAAAGAAACACGCAAAGCGTGTTTCTTTTTGCTTCAGATGAAATTTTATTTTTCCTCGCCGCGTGCCTTGCGGAGCATTTTCTGCCAGAAGCCGTTTTTCTTTGCCGGCTGCTCTAAAGAACCGCGGATGCCGCGAACTCCGGTGATATAGATACCGCTTACGGTAGCCTTGACTTCTTTTTTTACCGGGATCTGATCGAAGATAGCAGCGTCGCAGATCAGGGTCATGATTCTCGGACCGACTTTTGCTTTGACGATCGGCAGTTTTGCGCGACGCATCATTTTCGGTGTCTGGTCAATGACCATCTGTGGGAGTCCGGAATCTTTCATGCGAAGCTTTTTCTTATCTATGATCAACATGGAGACCGTCTGCTTCATGGCCTCCATTTGTTCCTGCTGTGCGGCCTGTTTTGTCTGTGCTTTTTTACCGAAGTAATACAGCAGACCAAGGATGACAGCGATGACAGCTAATACGATTAATACGATAATCCAGGGTTTCATCCCTCTATTCCTCCTCTGCAAAAAATAATGTGGGCATCGGAACATACAATGCCAGTCTATGAACATTCTAACATTGATTTCGGCAAAACGCAAACACATTTTAGCGCAATCCAGGCGATTTTACGGTTGAAAATCATAAGAATTTCTAAAATCGGAGCCCCAGCCTTTTTTTTACCAGACAAGTATGGTAAAATGAGATTTACAACGCGCCGGGAACGGCGTAGTATGGAGGAAAATTCAAGAATGAAAAGAAAAGCAGCAGTCATGCTTCTGCTCATGACACTGGGAGCAGCCAGTGTGAGCGGATGTGGAAAAAACAATACAACAAGCAGCAGTTCCGTATCAAGCGCAAGCAGCACAAGCGCTTCCTCAGCATCCGATGCGTCGAGCGCAGGCAGCACATCGTCCGACAGCACAGCTTCTGAGGAATACGCTTCCCCGAGTGATGTAGACGGGATTCCGGTTGTCGATGAGGAAGTTGATCCTGCAGAGTGTGTAACGCTTGGAGATTACAAAAAGCTCACACTGGAAAAGAAAGTAGAGCAGGTAACGGATGATGACGTACAGACGGCCATTATGGCAGAGACAGCTGTCACCATGGACGATCCGGATGCCACCGTACAAAAAGGCGACACCGCCGATATTGCCTATGTTGGCAAAGTTGATGGCAAGGAGTTTGACGGCGGAAGCAGCGATTCCTACAATCTGGTGATCGGATCCGGTACCTTCATCGATGGATTTGAGGATGGTGTCATTGGAATGAAAACAGGGGAGACAAAGGATCTGAACCTGAAATTCCCTGACAGCTATCAGAGTACCGATCTGGCAGGAAAAGATGTTGTGTTTACCGTTACGGTAAATGCGTTTACCCGCCCGGCAGAAAACATTGACGGATGGGAACTCGACGATGCATGGGTAGCAGAGAATACAGATTACAGTACTGTGGAGGAATACCGTGCCGGAAAACGCGCAGAGCTGGAGGCTGCAAATGAGACGACAGCGGAAAATAATTTGCAGGACGATGCGATGAAGCAGGTAGCAGACAGCTGTACCTTCACAAAAATCCCGAAATCCTACGTCACTCTCGGCGAGGAGGATTACGATAAACGGTATACCAGCTATCTGCAGAATTACGGCATTTCCCTGGACGACTATCTGGAGCAGTATGCGGACAGAGCGACCTACAATCAGGAGAAAGCAACGTATGCAGGAACGATGGCAAAAAGTGCCCTCCTTCTGGATGCCGTAAAAGAGGCAGAAGGCTGGACAACAGATGACCAGGATTACCAGCAGATCTTAAACGATGAGGCAGCCAATGCCAATATGTCGCAGGAAGATTTCCTGAAGGCAGCCAATGACTATTACGGGGAAGATACGGTAGTGCGCAACATCATGATGGAGCGCATGATCAATATGGTTCTCGACAATGCAACAGTCAATACCGTGACTGTGGATGCAGACGGAAATACAGTAGAATAAAAAGAAAAATCACCCCGAAAACAGGATGAAAACTTCTGTTTTCCGGGGTGATTTAACCGAATCAAGTAAGTCCCCTGCTTCCATTGCGAAAAGCAATAAGCAGTGGGTGGGAACTTGCTTGTATCAGGAGGAGTGCAAGCTCCTTCTGATAAACTGCGGAGCAGTTATTTGGTTATGAGCAAGTAGCGAAGCGGATTGCGAATATCCGCTTCGCATGTGGGAAACGAATTGTGTTCGTTACGCCATGATTTTGCGGAACAGATCCTTCAGATCTTCTACGCTTGCATCCTTCGGATTGCCCGGTGCGCAGGCATCTGCGTGTGCGGAATCTGCAAGGAACTGCAGATCTTCTTCTTTGACTGCCTCGAGAACAGATGGGATTCCAACGTCTGCGGACAGCTTCTTAACAGCATCAATCGCTGCTTTTCTGTACTCTTCCTGAGACATTTCGTCTACACCTGCAACGCCCATGGCACGTGCGATTTCACGGTATTTCTCACCGGTGCACTCCTGGTTGTATTCCATAACGATCGGAAGCATCATGGCACATGCAACACCGTGTGGGGTATCATAAACAGCACCAAGGGTGTGTGCCATGGAGTGAGCGATTCCAAGACCTACGTTGGAGAAGCCCATACCTGCGATGTACTGGCCAAGAGCCATTCCTTCGCGTCCCTCTTTGGTGTTTGCGACAGCACCGCGCAGAGATTTGGAGATGAGTTCGATGGCTTTGAGATGGAACATGTCAGTCATTTCCCATGCAGCTTTTGTGGTGTAGCCTTCGATTGCGTGAGTCAGAGCGTCCATACCGGTGGAAGCGGTCAGGCCTTTCGGCATGGAGGACATCATATCCGGGTCAACAACTGCGATGATCGGCATATCATGCGGGTCAACGCATACGAATTTACGTTTTCTTTCTACGTCGGTGATAACGTAGTTGATGGTAACCTCTGCAGCAGTACCGGCTGTAGTCGGAACGGCGATGATCGGTACACACGGATTTTTGGTCGGTGCGGTGCCCTCAAGGCTTCTGACATCCTCAAACTCCGGGTTTGCGATGATGATACCGATGGCTTTGGAGGTATCCATAGAAGAGCCGCCGCCGATGGCGATCAGATAGTCAGCGCCGGATGCCTTGAAAGCTTCTACGCCGTGTTTTACGTTTTCGATGGTCGGGTTTGGCTTGATATCGCTGTAAAGCTCATAGTCGAGTCCGTTTGCGGTCAGAATATCGGTTACTTTGGAAGTAACGTTGAATTTAATCAGATCCGGGTCAGAGCATACGAAAGCTTTCTTGAAGCCGTGTGCCTTTGCTTCATTTGCGATCTCGGCAATAGCGCCTGCTCCGTGATAAGAGGTTGCATTTAAATTAATACGATTTGCCATGATTGAAAAACTCCCTTCTAAAATGAATAAATGGTTTTACTGAACTTGTTATTATATTAACAAATCCGGAAGGGAAAAAGAAAGTGACAGAAGAAGCGAAGTGTAACACTTTAAAAAAAATCGCCATTGTGACAAAAACAACAGAACAAAATTTGTGAAAAATAACCAGAGAGTGTCTGAAAAACCATTTCCGCAATCTGCAAGCCCCACTTTGACACGCGCTCTAAGAGAGCAGCTGCAGATTCCGGAACAGTTTTTTTAAGTCTTCCGGCATTGCCCGGACGAGAAGAGCGGCAAACTCGGAAGGTGTCAGATCCATGCCGGTAAGCACCCATTTTACGGTCATGGTGATGGAACCCTGATAGTACATTTCGAGAAGAAAATGCATTTCCGGTGAAACCGGACTGCCGCTTTTTTCGTGAATCAGATTTTCGTAGAACGCGAGAATCAGATCGAAATCGTGCTCACGCAGAGAATTCTGTTTGTCGTAGCGGAAGGCCGCGGCGAAAAAAGCTTTTTCTTTCTGAATATAGGTAAATTTCTTTTCCAGACTGTCAAAAACGGTCGTTCCGCGCCCCATATGTTCGAAGGATTTTGTCAGTAATTTATCAAAATACCAGTTGATCAGATCGTATTTGTCGAGAAAATTACGATAGAAGGTCTGGCGGGTAACACCACAGATTTCACAGATCTGGCGCACGGTGATCTCTTCGACAGGGGTTGATTTCATGCACTCCTTCATGGATTCGGCAAGACGGTATTTTGTTTTTTCTCCTTTGGGAGCAGATACGGTGGAATGGATCATCCGGGTAGTTTCCTTTCGCTTCGAAAATTGTAACTATGCAGAGTTATGCATATATTATAACGCGAATCCGAAAAAATAAAAAGCCCTGAACATGTTCCGGAGATAAGATACAGGAACATATTCAGGACGATTTTGCTTATTTTCTTTTGTTTACGGCCTGTCCGACACAGTAGCATACAGCGGCAACAACCATGCCGTTGATGGAAGCGATGCCCCAGTGTAAGAGGTTCGCAACAATGGCACCGAGAATGACACCGGCAACCGCAAACCAGTCTACGGTTTTAAGTTTCGGCTGATCGGTTTCAAAGTCCTCTTTGTTCATGAAGTAGGCGAGCACCAGAATCATGCCGACCGGCGGCAGGGTACAGTTCAGAATGTTGAGCCAGCCGCAGAAGTTGTAGTACAGCCATACGGAGGCAACCGTTCCGATGATACCGGAAAGGAGAACCATCGGTTTTTTCCTCTGATGGAAGATGTTGGCAAGACCAAGACCTGCGGTGTACAGAGCGTTGTCATTTGTAGTCCAGATATTAAGACCGAGAACGAGAACAGCCAGGTAGAACAGGTTCAGGCGGACCATAACCTCGAAGATATCGTTTCCGCCGACAAAGATCGAGGAAACGGCACCGAAGAAGAACATCAGGGAGTTTCCGATGAAGAAGGCCACAACCGTGGTGATGGCACCCGCTTTTCCGTCCTTTGCAAAACGTGCGAAGTTCGGGGTTGCGGTTCCGCCGGAAACGAAGGAGCCGATGACAAGACCGGCACCGCCGATGATAGTCAGAGATCCGCTGGATTTGGCAAACTGATCGATGATCGTTCCGTCGCCTCTCATTACGGCCATGACCATGGCGATCGTTCCGAGAATGGCAACACTTGGTACAGCGATATAGCTGACGATGGTCAGAGATTCAATACCAAAATAGGCAGAGGCGGTCATGCAGACGCCGGCAAGAATAACAAGTCCCCACTGTGCCGCAGTGCTTCCGCCGAGCAGCTCCTTGGAAACCGGAATTGCAAACATGGCAAGACCGACACCAAACCATCCGATCTGCGTAAAGCTGGTCATGGCTGACGGCAGATAGGAACCTTTTTCGCCAAAGGCTCTCTGGGACAAAAGATCAAGTGACAGACCGGTTTTTGCACCGACGTAGCCGAGCAGACCGGTATAAATACCAAGAATGATTCCACCAAGATCAGTGATCCCAAAAAGCCCCAGAAATCGAGCCGTCAGCGAGCTGCTGGCCGACCCACATGCTTGCCGAGAAGAAGGTGAAGCCAAGCTATAAACTTTTAACAGTGTAAGGGGTAGCAACCTGATTGTCAAGGGAAAAGGCGAATTTACATGATTTTCTTACAGAAGAAGGGAATGCGCCGCGAGAAAAGGAATTTTACCGGGTTTTGCCTTCTCCGGAAAAATATTCCTTTGTAAGCTTCACAACCTTGCCCGAAAGCAGGAAGAGCGCAATCAGGTTTGGGATTGCCATGAGGCCGTTGAAGGTCTCGGCAATGCTCCACATCAGGCCGAGATTTGCGGTGGCGCCAAGGATGGCAACCAGCGCATAGGCGGCCATAAAATATTTTGTGATTCTTTCGGAGAATAAAAACTCGATGCAGCGTGCACCGTAAAGTCCCCATCCGAGAATCGTGGAAAAGGCGAAGCAGCACATCGCGAACGCGGTGAGCAGCGAAACCCAGTTTCCGTATGTAAGGGTAAAACCGCTGATGGTCAGCTCTGCGCCGGCAGCCTGTCCGTAGGTGATGGAAGTACCGCTGCAGAGAATAACAAGTGCAGTTAAGGTACAAATCACGATCGTATCAGTAAATACCTCAAAGATACCGAACATACCCTGTTTGACCGGCTTTTTTGTGTCGGCACAGGCATGCGCGATCGAACCGGTACCAAGACCTGCCTCGTTTGAGAAAATACCGCGGGACACACCTTTTTTCACACTCATGAGCATGCTTCCGACGATACCGCCTGTAACAGCAGAGGGACGGAAGGCGCCCTCAAGGATCGATACGAAAACAGACGGAATCCGGTTGAGATTCAGCAAAATTACACCGATGGCAAGGACAATATAAAACAGAGCCATAAACGGAACGAGCTTTTCTGTTACCTGTGCGATCCGTTTGACACCGCCGAGCAGGATCAGCGCTACGAGTGCCGCAATGATGATACCCTGAATCAGGTTGGAGGTCGGGATCGCGTCCTTTGAGATCACATGGTAATTCATCAGTGCGGAGTTGACTGCGGTTGTGATGGTGTTGACCTGCGTTGCATTTCCGGTTCCGAACACAGTCAGTACACCGAAAGCAGCGAAAAGATAGGCCAGAAAATGCCATTTTTTGCTGAGACCGTTTTTGATGTAATACATCGGTCCGCCGACGAGTTCCCCGTTGGCATTTTTCTCGTGATAGAAAACAGCCAGTGTTACCTCGGCAAATTTCGTACACATGCCGAGTAGAGCGGAAACCCACATCCAGAATACGGCGCCGGGTCCGCCGATAGCGATAGCGCCGGCAACACCGGCAATATTACCGGTACCGACCGTGGCGGCAAGTGCTGTACAGACCGCCTGGAACGGTGTAATTGCGCCATCGGAAGCATCTCGTTTGCGGAACATTCTTCCGAGCGTTGTGCGGATCGCATACGGGAATTTTCGAATCTGGAGAAAACGGGTGCGAAGACTCAGGTAAAGACCGACACCGAAAATACAGATCATAGCCGGAACACCCCAGATAAAATTGTTCACGGCATTGTTGATGGTTTCAATCAGTTGGAGCATAGATACCTCTTTCTTTTTCATAAGCAGAAGCACTTTCTTGGAAGATCAGTGCTTTCATAAAGTAACACAATGCAAAAAGTATATCATCTCAGACGAGATTTGCAAGTTTTTTTCGAGAACGCGAACCCCCAAATTTTTTGCGATTCCGGAAAGATATATTTTCTCTAGCCTTATGGGTTTACCATGAGCCAGGCGGTTTTTTACGTTTTCTTCCAGTTTTTGTGAAGGAATGCAGCGAAATATGATAGAATAGAAAAAAAACAGAAAAGAGGATTATTGCCATGTTTCAGGTAATTGATATGCACTGCGACACCATCCCGGCGCTGCAGTGGAAGGAAAAACAGGAGCATCTTGCGGATGCGGATCTTCAGATCAATCTGGATAAGCTGGAAAAGGGCGGCAGCCTCTGCCAGTGCTTTTCTCTGTTTACGTTCCTGAAGGGACTGAAAGACGAAACACCGTTTGAGCATGTGAGAAAGCTGGCTGATCTCTGGAAATCAGAGGTGGAACGGTATCCGGACCGCATTTGTCAGATCAAAACGTATGCGGATCTGATGCAGGTACAGAAGGAAGGAAAAATAGGTGCGGTGATGACCGTCGAAGAGGGTGGTGTTTACGAAGGCAGTATCGAAAAACTGCACACACTGTACGATCTCGGTGTGCGGATTTCCACGCTGACCTGGAACTTTCCGAATGAGCTTGGATTCCCGAACCCGGCGCAGGAAGAGGGAAAGCCATATCTTCCGGATCTTGAAAACGGGCTGACACCGACCGGTATTACCTTTGTCGAGGAGATGGAGCGGCTCGGCATAGTGATCGATTTATCACACTTAAATGATGCCGGAATCCGCGATGTTTTTGCACATACGAGAGGTCCGGTCATTGCATCCCATTCCAATGCGCGCGGTGCGTGCTTCCATCTGCGAAACCTTTCAGATGAAATGATTCGTCAGCTCGCAGAGCGTGGCGGCGTCACCGGTATCAATTTCTGTCCGTCGTTTCTGCGCGAGGAGGAGCCGGCAACGAAAAAGGCATCGACGATGGATATGGTACGCCATATGAAATATCTGCGCAACGTCGGCGGTATCGATATCATCGGCCTTGGAACCGATTTTGACGGCTTCAGCGGCGAGACGGATGTGCCGGATACCGCGCATATGCAGCATCTCGCAGATGTGATGAGCCACGAAGGTTTCACCGATGAGGAGATCGAGAAGGTCTTTTCCAAGAATGTACTTCGGGTGTTTAGAGAATGCTGGAAATAAAACTACAGCTCCGGTGATGCCGCCAGAAGCTCCTTTGTATAATCATTCTGCGGATGCGCAAACAGTTCTTCCGTCTCCGCGTTCTCCACAATCCGGCCTTCTTTCATCACGAGAACCCGGTCGCACATCTGATAGATCACGTTGAGGTCATGCGAGATAAAGAGAATCGAGAGCTGAAGCTCCTCCTGAAGCTGAACCATCAGCTCCATGATCTGCTTCTGAATCGTCACATCGAGAGCGGAAACCGGTTCGTCGGCAAGGATCAGGCGTGAGCCCTGGATCAGTGCGGCCGCGATGCTGACTCTCTGGCGCTGGCCGCCGGAGAGCTCATGCGGGCGGCGTTTCAGGTGCTCTGCGGAGAGGCCGACTCTTTCGGCCATCGCAAGAACCCGTTTTTTTCGTTCTTCTTTCGGAACCTTCTGCATCCGAAGCGGCTCCTCTAAAATCCAGGAGATTTTCTTCGCAGGATTCAGGGAAGAAAACGGATCCTGGAAAATCATCTGCGGATGGTCGACCTGCGAAAATATTTCGCCTTCATCTGGGCGGATAAATCCTAAGATCACTTTGGAGAGTGTCGATTTTCCACATCCGCTCTCTCCGACGAGACCGAGAATTTCATTTTCATGAAGCTCGAAAGAGATATCATGAAGCACCGTTTTTCTCTGCTTTCCCTCCTGATAGGAAGCAGAAATATGGCTGACTTTCAGAAGGTTGTTCGGACTGATTTCTTCCATGGGTTATTCCTCCTTTTCCGCCGGCGGAGCAGCTTTTTTGTCAGAGCCTGTCGGCCATTGAGCTGTTGGAGCGATTTTGATTCGCTTTCGCAGCGATGTTCGTCGGTTCGGAATTGCATCGAGCAAGCGGCGGGTGTAGTCTTCCTTCGGGTGGAAAAAGACATCGTCTACACTGCCGGATTCCACAATCGTCCCATGATTCATGACGATGACCCGGTCACAGAGCGAACGGATGACGCCGAGGTCGTGTGAGATAAAAAGAATCGCCGTGTGATGGCGTTCATTGATTTTTTTCAGCAGCTTTAAGATCTGCGACTGAATCGTCACATCAAGAGCTGTTGTCGGCTCGTCTGCAATCAGAAGCTTCGGTTCTGTAATAAGCGCCGCAGCGATCATCACCCTCTGGCGCTGACCGCCGGAGAGCTGGTGAGGGTATTTTTTGCAAAGCTTTTCCGGGTCGGGAAGCTCGACCTCATGCATTATGGCAAGAACCTTTTCATGACGTTCTGCCGGTGTGCAGCTCTCATGGATCAGCAGTCCCTCTGCAATCTGTTCTTCGATGGTCAGAACCGGATTTAAAGAGGTCATCGGTTCCTGAAAAATCATGCTGATTTCTTTTCCGCGGATGCGCTGCAGATCCTGGCTGGAAGCGTGCGCAACGGAAGAATCTTCGTAGAGAATTTCTCCGCCGGATACGGCGGAATTTTCCTTTAAAAGGTGCAGAATGGAGAGCGCCGTCTGGGTTTTGCCGGAACCGGATTCCCCGACAATGCCAAGCGTCTCACCTTCTTCTAAGGAAAAGGAGATGCCTTTTACCACTTCGGTCGGTGGCGTGGTATCGTAAAATGCAATTTTTAAGTCACGTACATCGAGAAGTGCCATATCAGTTACCGCCTTTCTTCTGTAATCCGTCGCCGAGGAGCGATACGCCAAGCGCCAGTAAAATGACGGCAAGACCGGGGAAAACAGAGCCCCAGGGAGCAGTCATCAGATACGTCTGGGATTCTGAGAGCATCCGTCCAAGCGAGGCATCGGGCGGCTGGACACCGATGCCGAGAAAGCTCATGCCGGCCTCGGAGAGAACGGCGTTGTTGAAGCCGATTGCTGCCATCGAAAGAAGGGACGGGACCGTATTTGGCAGGATATGTACAAATATGATCCGAAGATGGGAAACACCCATCAGACGGGCACTTTTGACATAGTCCATATCTTTGCGTGCGAGAAATTCGCTTCTGGTGATACGTGCAAAGCTCGGAATGAATACGATACCGAGTGCAAGGATCACGTTGTATTTGCCGGGACCCAGCAGTGCGATAAATACCAGCGCCAGCAGGATTCCCGGAAAGGAAACAATGACATCGTTTATGCGCATCAGGATTTCGTCAATCCATCCGCCAAAATACCCGGTGAACGCACCGACAAGAACACCAATGGTTCCGCCGAGCAGCAGAGTAGCGAAAGCGACGAAGAAGGTTGTACCGGTTCCTTTTAAGACGCGGCTGAAAATATCGCGTCCAAAGTGATCGCAGCCGAACAGGTGCGACAGAGATGGAGCAGCAAACTTGGCTGCGCCGTTCATTGCATCCGGGTCGTACGGTGTGTAGAAAAAGCCGATCAGAAGAAACAGAAGCATAAAAGCGGTGAGAACAGCTCCGATGATCAGCGTGAGATTGCGTTTCTTTTTCATAATGAAAACCCTTTCTTTTGTCGTGGGCGGCTTCCCACGACCTTTCGGTCGCGGGAGCTGATGATCGAAAGCTCCCGTCAGTCTTTTACGCGGATACGCGGATCAATTCTGCCATACAGCAGATCTACCACGAAATTGATGATAATAATGAGGGCGGCGATCAGTACAAGGATGCCCTGAACCACGGGGTAATCGCGGTTGGAGATCGAAGTGATCAGAAGATTGCCCATGCCCGGAATCGAAAAAACCTGTTCCAGAATAATGCTGTTTGCCACAATATCTGCGATTGTCATGCCCCAGAAGGTCAGTACCGGAATCAGGGCGTTTTTCAGCACATGGTGATACATAACACGGCGTGTACTGTTTCCGCGGGAATAGGCGGTGCGCACATAGTCGGCATCGAGCTGCGAGAGCACAGAGCTGCGCAGCATTTTGACAGCCATGGAACAGCGCGGAAGTGCAATGGCGGCAGACGGTGCAACAAGATAACCGATAAAACCGGAAAAATTTTCAGAAATCGGCACATAGGCGCCCGGCTGAAACCATTTGAGAATCAGACCGAAAAGATACGTGATCAGAATACCGATGAAAAATCCCGGCACAGACATGATCACCTGATTGATCGTCATGATCAGCCGGTCCAAATGCCTCCGGCGTGCTGTGCTGTGAAAATGCCGATGGGAATCGAGACAACAAGGATCATCAGGAATGCGATAACGGTGATAGCGATGGTAATCGGAACTTTATCGCGGATCAGTCTCCGACCGGCATCGAGTACGAATACGAGGTGCCGAGATCTCCATGAAAAAAGCCGGTTACCCACGAAGCGTACCGTTCCAAAACCGGCCGATCCAGCCCCATTTCCTTCTGCAGAGCCTCAATCCGCTCCGGCGTCGCCTCCGTGCCAAGCTGCGATTTTGCCGCATCTCCGGGTATGACGGAAAAGGCAAAGAACGATAAAAAGGATACAAGAAGCAGCGTAAGAAGGAGAGAGCCGAATTTCTTTGCAATGTATTTCATGAATGGAAATTCCTCCTTGTGTAATGTAGGATACACCGGGAATTTTTCCCGGCTTATAAAAGCAAGCACAGAAAAGCTTCGGGCATATCGGCTGAAGGCTTTCGTGCACGTCATTTTTATTGTAGACAATGCAGGTGTAAATAGCAAGATAAAATTGGAATATCTCGAATTACAGAATAACAGGAAAAGGCCTCTTGCATAACCGGTGCGGATGATGCAAAAAGCCTTTGATAAATTGCCTTCGATAAATCCCCTGTTTAGTTTTCCATTTCCCGTCCGAGATACGTTGCCGCTACCTGGAGGAGCTTTTTTTCCGTGTCGCCCGGCAGGGACTCCCTGTCTTTGCCGCAGAGAATGACCGAACCGATGGCATCACCGGAGGAGAGAATCGGAAAAATGAGCTCCGGCAGAGGAGTAGTATTGTCTGTGTTTTCCAAAATTGAAAAATAAGCCTTTTCACCGGGACGCGCAAGTACTGTTTTCCGGTTCAGAATCGCTTCCTCCAGCCGGCCGCTGATGGACTTGCCAAGATAATTTTTCTGTTCCGGCCCGTTTGCCGCTACAATCTGTTCCTGATCCGAAACACAAACGAGACACCCGGTCACCGTTGAAATCGATTTTGTAAACCCTGCTGCGCATTCCGCCAGCTCTTCGATCGGTGAGTATTTCTTCAGGATAATCTCACCCTCCCGTCCGGTATAAATTTCCATGGCCTGTCCCTCCCGGATCCGCATCGTGCGTCGGATTTCCTTGGGAACTACCACACGCCCCAGATCATCAACCTTCGAACAATTCCCGTCGCTTTCATATGAAAAATCCCTCCTGTTTCCGCAATGTACTTTCCATAATTTGTGCTGTATGGGTAGTATGTGGAAAAACAGGTGGAATTATGCATGGAAAGAAGAAACAGTATCTCCGCTGTTTACAGCAATTTCGGAAAAATACAGGGGAACAGCAGTGGTTAGTCTGGTTGCTCCTTTTACAGAAGACTGCGGTCTTTTCCGAGATAGAACAAAGCGATCGTATCCGGTCCGACATGGCTTCCGGTGCAGTAATCGTAAGAAGTATTGATAAATTCACGCACCTTCACTCTTTTCTGGATTTCTTCCATCATATAAAGAGATTCCTCATAGGCATCTGCATGTGCGATTCCGACGATCTGCTTTTCCGGTTCTTCGATCGTTTCACAGAAAAGACGAATCAGTTCATTTAAAACGGCCTTGCGTCCGCGGACATTCTTGTAGGAAACAATATAGCCATCTTCACTTCCACGCAGAATCGGTTTGATTTTCAGCATATTTCCGACCACAGCGACACTTCCCTTGATTCTTCCGGTACGGGAAAGATATTTCAGATCGCCGACGGTGAAAACACCGTTCATTTTGCTAACGTAGGTTTCCAGAAGATCTGCCGCTTCGTCTACGTTCATGCCCCGATCGCGCATCTCGCTGGCATAGATGGCGAGGATGCCCTGTGCAAGAGAGGCATTCAGGGAATCGACGAGGCGGATTTTACGTTTTCCGCCGTATTCTTCAAGAAGCTCCTCTGCAGCAAGTCTTGCGGAGTTATAAGTTCCGCTGATGTTTTTGCTTAAGGAAAGATAGATGACATCCTGATCTGCCTCAAGAGCGGTGCGGAACGCATCCGCAAAATTTGCGGTGCTGATCAGTCCGGTCTTGATTTCACAGCCGGTGCGCATGGCATTGTAATATTCTTTTCCTTTTGCAAGCTCCTCTTCCGGTGACAGATCCGGGTCGAAGCAGACCAGCTCTTTTCCATTTACAAGATTGACGAAAGAAACGACATGGATATCGTATTTTTTCGCAGTAACAGCAGGCAGATTTGCCGCTGAATCAACAAAAACCTGAAACATAAATAAATTCTCCTTTGTAGTGTAAATGTCCCCCAAAATGATGTAACTTTTGATAAGCATTGTAGCACATTGTATCACCAAAGAAGAGAGATTTCAATGGAAGATAGACAACATACTACAAAGGAGTGTGCCGACAAGTTGATTCCTGAAATCATCTGTTTTCGGAAGAAATTTGACCAGGTATCAATGCATAGTAATAATGACCAAAAACGGCAGACGTATTTTTAGTAAAAACCGCTTTTGAAATAAAATCGTTTTATCTATAAATGAGCAAGTTCGTGATTTTGCATAAAAGAAAGACACCTTGATTCTTGATGTTGTATAATGAAAGTGACGAAACAAACATTTACAACATTTACGAAAGAAGGTGCCTCTTGCAAATACTATACATCATTCTTTATTCATATACAACCAGCTTAAGCAATTAAGGATAGAGTAAACTTACTGTCAGTTGGAGAGTTGCAGAAGATTCCCTGCTATGAACTTGACCAGATTGTTTTCTCATAGTCTACTTCTCCCACAGTGTTTTGGTAGCATTTCGTATTTGCTGAAGGTACATGAAAGTGTTCTCCTGTTAAATAATATTCTGTAAGTTATTTTCTATAGATATCCGCTGATAGTAGGTATCTATGATATCCTGCAAAGTAATCGTATTCATTTTTTCTTCGGCAGCCTTTTGAATTTCATTATAAAATCCCTGCAAAGATAACTGAATGTTAATGCCAACGCCACAATCTGGATTGGTATGAGTATCTAAATGAAGCAATGGTTTATCACCTTCAACTGCTTTATAAATATCCAGCAATGTAATCTGATCGGCTGGTTTTGAAAGAGAAGGACGGGCATGTCCGGCTACACTTGTCATAAGTTCCGCTTTTTTTAGTTTTAACATAAGCTGGCGTACAAAGCCGGGATTTGTATGGACACTTTCTGCAATTGAGGCACTGGAGAGGGATTTTTCCTGGTTGATAGCAATCAGAACCATCACATGAACAGTATCACTTAATTTCGTTGAATATTTCATGATAAGAAACTCCTTGTAGTATGATATAATGATCTTGTTTTCACGTTTTTGGGATGAAAATATTTCTGGTTTGTTTAAAACATCCTAAGTTCTCAACAGTTCTTTTTAATGTGTTGATAAACTGTGCATTTTTTAATGCTTTGATGACTGTAAATAATATAATTACAACTATAATGGAGATTAAAGGAAAAGTCAACACAGATACTATAAATGCTCACAAAGGAGAACTTATGGAATACAAAAATCAAACAGAAAATCGTGCATTTCAGGAAATGTTGCAGGCAGCAGTAAAACGGCTGCAAAATCGTTCCGGAGAGGAGATTGCTGCAAAAAGCGGGGCTGTTTTTCATAGCAGCCGGAATGTGCTTGAAGTACTGAGTTTTTATGAAACAATTGAAATTCAACTCCCTGAGTTTCGTATTAACTCAAACGTGGACGAATGGCATTATCTGACATTGCTGCATTATCTGGATATGGCCGATGGCACAGAAGGCTCACAGAAGCTCATTACTTTTGGTAACCTGAAAGATGGATTGATTCGGGGAACCAAGTTTGACCGGACTGCAGAGCAGAAACTGGAAAAGCTTTTGCAGGATAAAGATCCTGAGAAAATTCAGAAAGCATGTAAAAACCTAGGTGCAGAATTCACAGAAACAAAGGCGGATCTGTGTGCTGTTTTTCCAGTTCTGCCAAGATATCCGGTAACTTTAAAGATATGGTTTGCAGATGAAGAATTTCCTGCATCTGGAAAAATATTTCTTCAGGATCATGCCGATCATTATCTGAGTGTAGAAGATGCGGTAACAGTTGGAGAAATTTTGCTGCAAAAATTATCGGAAGCATTTTCTTCTCTCTGATCATGAATCAGAAAACTTTCCAGCCCGGATTTGATAAATTTGTCGATTACTGTCTGAATCTGTTTCCAGTCATTACAATGATTGCGGAGCATCAGTCTGTTGATGGAAAGGCAGCCATTCATTTGAAAATAAAAAACCGATTCTGCCTGTTCAAAGGTCAGGAGGCTGTGTGACATAAGCCAGGTCACATAGCCTTCTTTTGTATTTTCTGCTAATTTTTCCAGAAGAATGGGGGCAATTGCATCATCCAGAAACAGTGCCCTATATTGTGATTCCATCTGTATTTTCTGACAGAACGGATAGGAACAGCTTTTTTGATTTAGACAGAATAAATGATCTACCGTTGTTAACATATCCTGAGTCATATCATTAAAAATATCTGATAATACATCATGGATATCGTAGTAATGAAGATAAAAAGTGCCACGGTTGATTTCAGCATTTTTGCAGATCTCTGTAACTGTAATTTTCGTAAAACTTTTCTGATTTAACAACTCTAAGAACGTATCTTTTATGGTTTGCCTGGTATAGCGGGTACGGCGATCTTGTTTTCTCGTTTTTTCTGACATTATATACTCCTGTATTAGTTAGTATCATATAATTTCTCAACAATTTTTCTGATGTGTTGAGTAACCATACAAATCTCACAGATTGATTATTGTAATTTATATAGTAACAACTATAATGAGGTTTAAAGAAAAAGTCAACAGATTGTTCAGAATTTTAGGAGGAAAAACATGGGACATGTAATTGCAGTATCAGGAAAAGGCGGCGTAGGAAAAACAACTCTTTGTGGATTGTTGATCCAGTATTTATGTGAAAGCGGAAAACGTCCGGTCCTGGCGGTGGATGCAGATGCAAATGCAAATTTGAACGAAGTGCTCGGTGTTGAGCCGGAGGTCACACTTGGGGAGCTGAGAGAAGAAATTGAGCGGGCAGGCATAGACCCACGATATCAGATTCCCTCCGGTATGACAAAACAGGCATATCTGGAAATGCGTCTTTCTGATGCGATTGCAGAAGAAGACAATTATGATTTGATGGTAATGGGGCGAACCCAGGGACAGGGCTGCTATTGTTTTGTAAATGGTCTTGTGCAGACCCAGGTTCAGAAACTGCAAAGCCATTATCCATATATTGTGGTTGATAACGAAGCGGGTATGGAACATATCAGCAGAGGAATCCTGCCAATGATGGAAGTTGCCATTCTTGTAAGTGACTGTTCCAGAAGAGGTGTTCAGGCAGCCGGACGTATTGCAAAGCTGATGAAGGAGTTAAACTTTAAACCACAGAAAACTGGATTAATCGTGAATCGTGTTCCGGATGGAAAACTGGATGCCGGAACTCTGGAAGAAATTCGAAATCAGGGACTGGAATTGTTAGGGGTTGTGCCACATGATGACCAGGTATATCAGTATGACTGTGATGGAAAGCCGATCATACAGCTTCCGAAAGATTCTCCTGTAAGAAGTGCACTGGGAGAAATTGTAAAGAAGTTAGGATTGTGAGTTGGAGGATTGAAAGTTTGAAAACTGCGCGTCGCATTCTCGTTACTTCAGTGATGAGTTAGACGCGCAAAATTTTTTACCAAAATGGGAACAAATGTTTGAGTTATTCCTATGCATATGGTATACTATTTTTATGAAGAAAGAAGTCATCTGCTTGTAGATTACCGACCACAGTTTTATATTTCAGACATGATCAAAATCATGAAGGGGAATCTTGCACACCAGATGTTCCTTTTACATCCAGAGCTAAAGAAAGAGTTGTGGGGAGGACATTTGTGGAATCCGTCTTATTGTGTTGTAACGGTCAGTGACCGGAGCCGTGAACAGGTACTTGCTTACATAGAAGGGCAGAAGGAAAAATCCCGTTAAAACCCGGAGGAAAAAGCGAATGAAAATCATATCCAGTTATGGTGTAGAATTACG
>ENA-OQIO01000029-OQIO01000029.1-human-gut-metagenome-genome-assembly--contig:-NODE-29-length-62172-cov-6.382867_pt1 | contig 62172 bp, 66 predicted proteins | sample MGYA00242573_ERZ504737 | MGnify/ENA primary metagenome ERZ504737 (study PRJEB26092, sample SAMD00036203) | human gut metagenome | host: Homo sapiens | study: EMG produced TPA metagenomics assembly of...
TGGTGTTTGTGGTGAACTCATTATACTTCTTTTGGGAGGTCAATGCTCTTTTTATTTGCAAACCTTCAATAAATCAAGGTTTTAAAAGAATTTTAGAACAATAAAATGGGTAGTTTTTGACACTACCACGGGTAAAAAGGAGGTTAGGGAATGAAATCAGTTAAAATTTCTTTGATTGTTGCAATACAAAATATTAGAAAATGGAGAACAAATTATCGGATTTGGATATTAGTGATATTAACTATGATATTTGTTCAATGTTATACAAAGGAGATTTCAACAAATGCATTGGCTATGGGGATGAAAAGCTCACCTTGGCTATATCCATTTTTGTATACAGATCGCTATATACGAATCCTTTTTATGTTGCCGTTGATATTTATATATTGTGACGCTCCTTTTATAGATAAGAATCAGATATATATATTAATGAGATGTAAGAGAAAATTATGGAGCATTGGTCAAATTATTTATATTTTTATGACATCAGCAATGTATTTTTCTTTAATAGCAGCTATGACGATTGTGCTAAATATAAGAAACATAGAGTACATGAATGACTGGGGAAAGGTATTAGGTACATTGGCTTTTTCAAATGTTCCGTTGGTAAAAGGGACTGCAGTAACAATAAGTACTTATATTTTAACATATTTTACACCTACTCAAGCGATGTTCTTCACTTGGTTATTATCTGTTTTGTGCGGAGGAATTTTAGGCTTAATTATATATGGGTGCAATGTTATTTCAAAGTCAAAAGTTGTTGGAATAGTAGCTTCAGGATTTTTGGTTATCTTGAGTGCGGCAGTTTCAGGAAATGAAATGGCACAGTGGTTTTCGCCAGTCTCGTGGACAACATTAAATAAATTAGATGTGGGAAAATTGACACAATATCCTACATTTACTTATGTGATGGTTGTTTATATGACAGCGATTATTATTTTAAGTGTATGGATTATAAAAGTAATCGAAAAAAAGGATGTCGGAGTAATGATACGGGAGGTATAAACATGGAGAAGCTGATACAGATAAAGAATCTGACAAAATGTTTTGGAGAGACGAAGGTATTAGATAAGATAAATGTGAATTTCGATAGAGGACATATTTACGGAATCATTGGTAGAAATGGTTCAGGAAAATCTATGTTAATGAAATGTATATGTGGATTGGTTGTACCTACTTCAGGTGAAATAATAATAGATAATAAAAAATTAGGTACAGATATTGATTTGCCGGAAAATTTAGCAGGAATTATAGAAGAACCGGGATTTTTGGAAAACTATAGTGCATATAAGAATTTACAGTTTTTATCTATGATTAAAAATAAAATAGGGAAAGAAGAAATTATACAAACGTTAAAGAGCGTAAGACTTGATCCATACAGTAAATTACATGTTGGTAAATATTCTATGGGAATGAAACAAAGACTGGGAATAGCACAGGCAATTATGGAAAAACCAGAAATTTTAATTTTGGATGAACCAATGAACGGTTTGGATAACGATGGAGTTATGGAAATGAGAAAACTCTTTATTAACTTACGAGAAGAAGGAACAATGATTATAATTGCAAGCCATAATAAAGAAGATATAGAAGTGTTATGTGATGAAGTTTTTGAAATGGAGAAAGGTAAGCTTACACCTGTACAACACTAAACTGTCAAAATAACAGTGGAACCATTATTTAAGTAAGTGGTTCCACTGTTGTTTTTGTATATATAACATCATCTACAATCCGTATTCCATATTTATCAAGGTCAACCCTGCCGTCTATGACCTCAATGCCATCTGCTCTTAGACGCTTAGCCTGTTCACCGGCTCCGCCGAAGGCAAATGCCCCTGACAGCTCACCCTTTGCATTTACCACTCTGTAGCATGGAATTTCATCAGGATTGGGATTCTTGTGCAGGGCATTGCCGACAGCCCGGCACATTTTTTTATTGCCTGCAAGCTCAGCAACCTGTGCATATGTGGCAACACAACCCTTTGGAATCCTTTTTACAGCCTCATATATGAGCCGGGTCGGATTATAGGTGACAAGGTCATAGCTGTCTGAAATCATGTTTTTTATAGCGTCATCAGGTATGCTGCCATCGAGAATGATGGTATTCCAGTTGTCCTTGTTCTGGTGCCAGCCGGGGATGACCGATGGGAAGGCATCTCTCCAGAAGTCGCGCCATGCAGGAGATACCTTGACATTTAAATTGATAAAACCATTGCGCTCGTAGGTCCACAGGAAAACCTTTTTGCTGTCCTTTACGCGGATGAGCTGCAGTTTGGGTCGTGGAATGGTGCTTCCTGATATGTATTTGGAAATGATAAGCCGTAGTCTAATGCTTCTTGTCGTGTTTTCATAGATTTTGCCTGCCTTCTTTTTAATTATACGATTACAGTATAACATAAAAAGAACAAATTTATTGACTTAATTCTTCATACAACCCCTCTATCTCTCCATCTTCCTTAGAATTTACAAACACCAGTGTATCATCCGATTTTATCATGAGAATAGGAGAGTATCCGTCGAATACATACAGGCTGCATTTTCCAAGGGTACGTCCTTCATACCTGCCGATATCGTAGCTGTCGGTAGAGGCTCCGTTTGTACGCAGGAAACTGTCATACGGCAGCTCGTCCAGAAGCTTAAGCTCTGTGATGTCATTTACATCAATCTCGCTTGTATAGCCACCGGCAGAAATAGTAAGGTTATTGTTTGTCAGAGTGATTTTTTCCTGTATATTAATCAAAGGAAGCATGCAGACAAACACCAGGATGATACAGCCGGCTGTTATTGCACAGGTGATTCCTGTGAAAATCCACGCGCCTTTTTTAGCATAATTAAACGTGTAGTTGCCGGACTGCATGCGGTTTTCAATGAGAATATGTTTGTCGTCGGGATTATAGTAGTAGCCGGTTTTCCAGTATTCATCATCGTCCACATCTATTGGTGAGGTGTTGGCAGACAGCAGTTCCTTCTTTCTGTTTAAGCCCATATAAATTGGAACAATAAATCCCAAAACGGCTATTAACTGAATGAAAATATACACATAATATGATGATGCCGGAAGTATTCCGGTGATACTTGTGTATAATGCTACATAAATCCATGCGACGGCGTTTAGCGCTTAGGAGAAGCATTGCGATGCTTTTATATTTCTTCATAGTATTGTTGACAATAAGGTTGAGCTTTGAATCCATGCTGTATACGTGGCGCTCGCTTTTGTTTATAAAAGCATGAAATACCAGCGAAAGTGTGGATATTAAAACAGAGCACAAAAACAGCGAAATCATAAGGATATTGTAATGGGTGTCACCAAGCATAAAGTATGGTATATATGCTGCAAGCTCAGTAATTAAAAAGAGTGCGTGCCATTTATAGCTGACTGTCGTGGCACCGGCTTCTGCTGAAACGCGGGTGTCGATATAAACCTTTTTACGTTGGGTTTCTATTATCCATCCGTTTTGTATTTTCAGAGCATACATTTTCCGGTGGGAGCTGTTTGGAATATGAATAATTCCAAAGATATATGCGAACATCCAGATAATATATACCAGAACAAAACAGCAATGTTAAAAAAACAATAAAGCATATCGCAATGGAGATAATCACATTGGCAATTTGAAAGTGTTTCATTTTGCGTTTTCCGGTGGTGACGATTTCGGTTACTTCGGCATCTTCTTTGTGAGATGATGGAATATGTACATTGAGATACATGCCGTTTTCATATTTATAGGCGTGTGTGTACGCAAATTGCATACATAGTATGATAATAAGATTTGTAATTATAAAGATAATAAACATCATAATTTCCATAGTCTGCCTCCTCTGCTAAGCGGTACATGGTTTCATTTGTGAATACAGTTTATCACACATTGATAAAAATTCCTCACGGCTCATTCCGGTGAGACAGGCCTCAGCACTTAAAAGCTCAAGCTCTGATTCCAGCTTTTCAGTGAAATCGGTATCATCTGCGATGGATTCGGACACAAAAGCGCCGAGCCGTCTGTCTGTACGGATAAATCCCTCATTTTTCAAAATCTGATAGGCTTTATTGACCGTCATTGTGTTTACACCGGCATCGCTTGCAAGCTGGCGCACGGTTGGAAGCTTTTCACCGGTCTTTAGCTCACCTTTGCCTATTCCCTTTACAATCTGGTTTCTAAGCTGTACGTATATCGGGGTGCTGCTTGACATGTCGAGTTCTATTATCATGTGAACCTCCTGTATCTTACTGTTTATATGTAATAGCCTGTTTGAAATGCATCAATATTTATGAGCAGGCTGTAATCTGACAAAACTTGTCAGTGATATAAATGTATTATTTGTATTATATACAGTAATACAGAAAAGACATTCTGTCAACGGATGTTTTAGCATCAATTATATTGACATTTTGAATATTACAATTATGATTAAAGAGTTATAAGGTATCACAACGTAAAAGAATATATATGAGGTTATAAAATGAGCAGATTAATAGAGCAGATAAAACAAAAGGATGCCTGTGCCTTCACACATGGTGGCAAATTTCACGCAGATGATGTGTTCTCATCAGCCCTGCTTTTGTATATAAACCCTGAGATCAGCATAACAAGGGGCAATAGTGTGCCTGATGATTTCACGGGAATAGTTTTTGATATAGGGCGTGGTGAGTTTGACCATCATCAAAAGGACAGCAGAATCAGGGAAAACGGTGTGCCGTATGCGGCATTTGGCCTGCTGTGGGAGGCTGTTGGAGCGGATATTCTAGGTGAGGAGCTTGCGGTAAAATTCGATGAGTCATTTGTCCAGCCTCTCGACAACAATGACAATACAGGAGAGAAAAACGAGCTTGCAACGCTTATAGGCAATTTCAACCCGTCATGGGATTATGAAGGTGGCAGCGATGAGGCTTTCTTTCAGGCGGTAAGCGTGGCAGGCATGATACTGGAAAACAAATTTGAGAGATACCGTGGCAATGAGAGAGCTGATAAGAGAGTGGAGGAGGTGCTTGCAAAGCACGATCCGGCAAGCAGGATACTTGTGCTTCCTGAGTTTATCCCGTGTCAGAAGGCGCTGAGTGAGACGGATATCGCGTTTGTTATTTTTCCGTCAAACAGAGGCGGCTTTTGTATACAGCCACAGAAAAGAGAGTATTCGATGAATTACAAGTGTTCTTTTCCGGCAGAGTGGCTGGGGCTTGAAGGTGAGGAGCTGGTAAATGCTACAGGAATTTCCGGTGCGATATTCTGTCACAAGGGAGGCTTTATCATGACTGTTAAGGAGCAGGACGAAGCTGTAAAGGCATGCGAAAAGGCGCTTTCTCTTCATAAAGACAGCTCTGTGATAGTATGGTATGGCAGTAAAGGAGATACTGCAGCCATGGCATGTGACAGTCAGACAGACGAGCTGCTTATAAATGTTGCAAAAGCACGAGGAATAAAGGGTGTGCATATCTGTCATGTTGATGCAATGCCTGTTCCGCAGCTTGAATTAACAGAGCTTGACAGTGAGACAGCATATGCAGAGGTACTGATGGAGAAGCCACAGTGGAAGGCATATGTAAAGGAGCAGGTGAAACGAATTTTGAAGTACAGACCGGAGGCTGTGTATGTGGAAGGAAACTCATTTGAGACGTATCCTGTTATACGTGCACTCAGAAAGAAGCACATTCCTGTGCTTACGATGATTGAAAATAAAGAGAAAAAAATAATGGTAAGAATACCATGATTTATGTGCATTTTTGAAAAAATTTGGTATAATATTATGATTAAAGGGGCAAAATACCTTTTGATCATCATATCATATTATTTAAAAGAAATATAACTATTCTACAAGTAACAATACGAGGATGCAGCAGGTATGAAGACAATCATAAAATACGAGCTTGTCATAAATAAGGCACTCAGATCTGCACTCAATTATGATACACCGGATGAGCAGATTAATGAGTTTATCAGATTTTTTGGAAAACATATCGGTTCTGACCGCATATATATATTTGAGGATTGTGATGAGAAGCATGTCACCAACAATACATATGAGTGGTGTGCGGATGGAATAGTGCCGGAGATACATGAATTGCAGAATGTCGATATGGACATAATAGGATGGTGGTATCAGGCTTTGGCAGTGAGAAGAATATAATTATCACAGATATAGAGCAGATAAAGGATGAGCACAGGGAATCCTATAATCTGTTAAAGGCACAAAATGTAAAAAACCTGGTGGTATGTCCAATCCGCTACAAGGATGAGATAAAGGGTTTTTTCGGTTTGGATAATCCACCGGAAAGTGATACTCTCGGACTGACCACATTCCTAGATATGATAGGAACCTTGCTTATATCATTGCTTAAGCTGCGCAATTCCTTCACAAAGTCGAATAAGGAAGCGAAGCTTAGCAGCTATTCATCGCTTTCAAGCATCTATATATCCATGGCAGTGGTAAATGTGCAGACACACAGATACCATATAGTAAAGACTTTGGATGAGGTTACACACTTTTTGGGCGTGAAGCCACAGAAAGAGGGAGAGTATAAGATAGATGAGGATTTCCCGGGGCATATAAACAGTGTGATGAATGAGTTCTGTACTAAGGCACATCGCAAGGAGGCACTTGAATTTGTGGATATCACTACAGTAGAGGACAGACTTCGTGGAAAAAATACCATAGTACATGAGCTTATGGGGAAGGTATCGGGCTGGTGCCGTGAAAGGTTTATTCCTGTAGACTATGACGATGATGGCAGGCTTTGGCATGTGCTTTACTGCGTGGAGAATATTGACGAGGAAAAGCGGCGTGAAAACAGACTCATGTATCTGGCTCAGACAGATCTCATGACAGGTATACGCAACCGCGGAAGCGAGAGAATAAGATAACAGAGTATCTCGTCCGCAAACAGTGCGGTCTGTTATGCCTTTTAGACTGTGACAAGTTTAAGTCAATAAACGATACCTATGGACATGTGGTAGGTGACAAGGTGATAATAGCAATTGCTGATACTCTGCGCAAATCATGTCGTGATGATGATGTCGTGCTTCGCCTGGGCGGGGATGAGTTTGCGGTATTTATACCGGGGATGCTTGATAAAGAGCGGGCAGAAACTTTTTTTTGACAGGCTTTTTTCAAACATAGAGCATATTGATATAGCAGAGATGAATGGAAAGCATATACTGCTCAGTCTTGGTGCATGCTTTTATGACGGAATGGATTGTATCACGTTTGACCAGCTCTACAGAAGGGCAGACACCGCCATGTATGACAGCAAGAAAAAACAGGGCTACAGTGCGACAATTTTTGATGCAAAGCAATGATAGTCCGGCATATTAAATAAAAAGAGGAGAATGAAAATGCAGACAGGAAAAGCAATATCCATTCCATCAATCCTCAAGGTGGGAAATGGAACATTAAACAAAATAGGAGAGTATTTAAAGAGTGAGGAGCTAACGAGCGTAGTCATTTTTATGGGAAACGGTCTCATAGATATGTTTGGAGATGCTATAATGAAGTCACTTTCGGATGCAGATATCACCGTGCTTGAGTACAGTGAGCTTGATACAGTTGAGATAGACGATATCATCACCCTTGCTTTTGATATACCAAACAAGGCAAAGGCAGTCTTGTCAGTGGGCGGCGGAAAGGTAATAGATGCAGGAAAATATGCAGCTTTTCTAAGAAATCTGCCATTTATCAGTGTGCCGACCTCAAGCTCAAGTGATGGTTTTTCCAGCGCCAGTGCATCACTTTTGGTGCACGGCAAGCGTACATCGGTTCCGGCAAAGCTTGCACATGGTATTATAGTTGATACACAGGTCATCCGCACAGCCCCTGAGAAGTTTATATATTCAGGCATCGGTGATATGGTGTCAAAGATTACAGCGCTATATGATTGGATTTTTGAGGAAAAGCACGGTGCAGGTGTGGTCAATGACTTCGCTGTGATGGTCGCTAAAAAGGCGGTCAACAGCTTTGTGCGTACACCTTATGAGAGCATAAAGGATGAGCTTTTCCTAAAGGAGCTTGTGGATTCGCTTGCCATGAGCGGCATAGCAAACGAGATAGCGGGAAGCAGTGCGCCGACCAGCGGCAGTGAGCATCTCATTTCACATGCGCTTGACAAAATTCTTGAGCATCCACAGCTTCATGGCATACAGGTCGGCATAGCAACCTATATCATGAGTGTGGTGCAGAACCACAGATATGTAAGGGTGTGCACTGTGCTCAAAAGGACAGGCTTTTTCGACTATGCGGCCACTCTTGGCATGAGAAAGCAGGATTTTCTGGATGCGATAGATATGGCGCCATCCATGAAGCCGTTCAGGCACACATATCTGCATGAGAAGGAGTACCGCGACGCGGCAAAGAAGCTTGTGCTCGAGGATGATATACTGAATAAAATACTGGTATAGAGATATGTATGAGAAGACTATAGAGCCGGTTGCGATTATGCACACCGGATTTGGAGAGAAATTTGGCATTCCGAGGCAGAGCGGCCTCGTACCTGAGGCGGCAGGGCAGATAATATTTGAACCCAAATACAGAAATCCCGATGCACTTCGCGGAATAGAGGAGTTCACACATTTGTGGATTATATGGGGCTTTTCTGAAAACAGAGTGGAGAAATTCACACCGCTCGTCACACCACCCAGGCTTGGAGGCCGGGAAAAGAGAGGCGTTTTTGCCACACGTTCGCCGTTTCGCCCAAACGGCATGGGACTATCCTCTGTAAGGCTTGATAAGGTTGAGTACAAAAGCAGCAAGGGACCCATAATTCATGTGTCAGGTGTAGATATGCTTGACGGCACACCAATATATGATATAAAGCCGTATCTGGCATATGCAGACTCACATCCTAAGGCATCAGATGGCTTTGCCGCAGAGCACAGATGGGATACGGTGCATGTTATCTGGCGCGATGAGGCACTTAAAAGCTGTATGGATGAAGATACCCGCATTACTGTGGAGCATATTCTGGCACAGGATCCAAGAGCTGCATACAACAAGACCAAGGATTATATCTATGGCATGAGATACGGCAGATTTGATATACGCTTTGTGGCTGATTCACATGCCGGAACGATAGAGATAGTGGATGTCGTGGAGTGCGTAGACGGGTATCATAAGGTGAAGTGATTTTGATTTGCATATGGCGCCACAAGAGAGTAAAATGGTAATGCATACAAAAGGACAAATGCGTCACAAATATATTTACAAATACATATTAAATACATATAAGGAAGGTACATACAATGAAAACAGTAAAGGACTATATCAGAACTATCCCGGATTTCCCGGAGAAGGGCATCATGTTCCGCGATGTAACAAGTGTTATCCAGGATGCAGATGGATTAAAGCTTGCAATTGATGAGATGATAAAGAGGCTTGATGGACTTGATTTTGATGTGATAGCAGGAGCAGAATCAAGGGGCTTTGTTTTTGGCATGCCGATAGCATATGCGCTTCATAAGCCGTTTGTTATGGTGAGAAAAGCAGGCAAGCTGCCATGTGAGACTGTATCAAAGACATACGACCTTGAGTATGGCACAGCAACAATTGAGATGCACAAGGACTCAATAAAGCCCGGTCAGAAGGTGGTTCTCGTGGATGATCTTATCGCTACAGGAGGCACAATGCAGGCAGCAGCAGAGCTTGTTGAGGAGCTTGGAGGAGAGGTTGTGAAGATGCTTTTCCTTATTGAGCTTGCAGGTCTTAATGGCAGAAAGCTTCTTAGCAAGTATGATGTGGACGCAGTTGTGTCATATGATGGCAAATAGAGCTGTTATATCTGAATGAATATATTTTATATGTTTGTGCATACTGACATTAATTAAATCTATGATTTGATGAGATTAAGAGTAAGGAGAGTCGGTATGCAGCAAAAATTGGGAAAGTGGAGTCTCCGTTTTACGGAGGCTCCTTTTATATTGGAAAGCAGTTCGGTTGTAGGCACAAAGGAGGCGGACGGACCGCTTGGAGGTCTGTTTGATATTGTAGGAAAAGATGACAGGTTTGGCAGAACACGTGGGAAAAGGCAGAGAGCTCCATGCAGCGCGATGCACTCACAATGGCCCTTGGAAAAGCACATCTGGATGCATCGACATGGACTATGTATTTGCAGGAGATCTGCTCGGACAGTCTATGGCCACAACCTTTGGTGTGGAAAACTTCCGTATTCCGTGGTTTGGAGTGTATGGAGCATGCTCCACATGCGGGGAGTCGCTCTCGCTTGCCGCGGCATTTGTGGCAGCAGGGTATGCAAAGCATGCGGTGGCAGTGACATCAAGCCACTTCGGCAGTGCCGAAAAGCAGTTTCGCTTCCCTAACCAGTATGCCAATCAAAGACCGGTGTCAGCGACGTGGACAGTCACAGGAAGTGCAGCATTTATTGTGGGTAGTGGAGCAGGTGGTAATGAGATACAGGCCGGGTGTGACAATGCAGATAGTATATCAAAGAAGGTGCAGATTGAGGGAATCACGACAGGAGTTGTGGTGGATTATGGCATAAAGGACGCCATGAACATGGGCGCTGCAATGGCCCCTGCGGCCTGTGAGCTGATAGTAAATCACCTGAGTGATTTTGGAAGAGAGGCATCCTATTACGATAGGATAGTGACAGGAGATCTTGGAAGCGTCGGACAGAAGATACTGATCGATCTGTGCAGGCAAAAGGGCGTGGACATAAGCAAAAATCATGAGGACTGTGGCATGAAGATGTTTGATGCAACGAATCAGAACACAGGCTCAGGTGGTTCGGGCTGTGCATGCTCGGCAACTGTTTTGTCAGCATATTATCTGCCAAAGCTTAGAAGCGGTGAATTGAAGCGTATACTATTTGTGCCGACAGGAGCACTTCTTTCGCCTGTCAGCTTCAACGAGGGCGAGTCAGTACCGGGAATTGCACATGGTGTGGTGCTTGAAGCTGCAATTTGAAGCTGATGGCTTCACATATATAATAGTGTGAACGTGCCGTTTTTTGGGGATGGGCTGCACGTTCAAAAAATAGAAGAAAGGCGTAAGGATATAATGGATTATGTAAAAGCATTTGTGGTGGGTGGTATAATCTGCGCCATCGTACAGATTTTAATGGAAAAAACAAAGCTCATGCCGGGCAGAATTATGGTAATGCTCGTGTGCACGGGAGCGTTTCTTGGCGCCGTCGGCATATACGGGCCATTTTCAAAGTGGGCAGGCGCCGGTGCCAACGTACCGCTTTTGGGCTTTGGCAATGTACTGTGGAAGGGTGTGAAGGAGGCAGTGGACAGCGAGGGTTTTATTGGCTTGTTTAAGGGCGGCTTTAAGGCTTGTGCGGTCGGAGTGTCGGCAGCACTGATCTTTTCGTATATCGCGGCACTCATCACGAAACCTAAGTTAAAAAGCTGATTAATTTCAGAATAATGCATAATTAACAGTAAATTGCCCATACTATCTCCAAAACGAAAAGGAGACTGATACAATGAAGAAAATGAAATATTTATTGGCACTTTGCCTGATACTCGCTGCTGCAAGCGCTTTTGCAGCCTGTGGAAACAATAGTAATGTGGCAGACACTTCAATGGTTGAAAATACACAAAGAGGTGGCTCTGCCGCCGACGATGCCGGTAAAGCCGGCAAGGTTATCATAGATGGCGCCGGAAATGCCGGCAAGGATGTGATAGACGGAGCAGGCGATGCCGGAAAAGATGTGATAGACGGCGCAGGTGATGCCGGAAAAGATGTGATAGACGGCGCAGGTGATGCCGGCAAGGATGTAATAGACGGCGCAAAGGATGCCATAGATGATGCCGGAAATGCCATAAAAAAGAGTGTTGATGGTGGAAACAACAACTAACAGCTATTTATAAAAAGAAAACAGTCACTATATATGCTTCAATGACTGCAAAAACAAAAGCACCAACAACATCGCTGATAAAATGCACACCTGATATCACACGGACACAGGCAATGATAGCTGCAAGGACTGCAAGCAAAATGCCGGTGAACCATAAAGGCGAGGCAGCAGGTGAGCATATTAAAACGGTAAATGCAATTATAAATGCAGAAAAAACGTGCCTGCTTGGAAAAGACCTGCCGTGGGTATCCTTTGTAATGACAGGCGGCATATCAAATTTTTCGTATGGGCGTGGTCTGTTTACGATATATCTGAAAACCGATACTGCAATAAAGCCGACAAGCGGAGCAATGATTGAGAGTGCAAGCATATGACCGGCTGTAAAGCACAGATACAGCACGTATACAGGGTATGTGATAAAAACTAAATAGGTGCATATTTTATTGATTAATTCAAGCTTTCGGGCTGCCCTGTTGTTTTCACGGAATGGGGCAGTCATTTTTATGTATGTATTTTTTTTCATGATTATTTTCCATCGTTTATTTAAGAAATATTGTATTGTAACTGTCTAGAGTGGTGTCAACTGCCCTTGCGGTACTGCAGAGGTGTCATGCCATAGTGCTTTTTGAAGGCTCTGTTAAAATATGACAGGCTTTCAAATCCCACTTCACCGGAAATAGAAAGCACCGAGCTGTCTGAGCTTTGCAAAAGTCTCGCAGCCATGGTAAGGCGGTAGTCATTTAAATAGTCAACAAACGATGTGCCCATGGTCTCTTTAAAATATCTCATAAAATGAGACTCGGAAAACCCGGCTACATCAGCGATATCGGCAATGGAGATTTTGTCAGCATAATTATTTTCCACATATTTGAGCACAACCTTCATCTTATCAAGAGTCTTTTTGCTTTTTATTGGCTTTGTCAGATTACGGCAACGGTTATCAAGCACAAAAAAGAATTCGTAGAGCTTGCTCTTTATATAAAGCTGATAGCCCTGCGGCATCGTCTTGCAAATCTCATCGCATGCATCTATTGGAGCCACGACATCCTCGTAGTATGGATACACCGGTGTAAAAACTGTCGGAACTGTGAATCTGCCGGCTAAGAGAGGTGTAAGAAAATCCTCCTTGGTGTAATCGTACTTTCCGGTAAGCAGCATCGACATGGAAAATATGATATTTTCGTACTCCATCGATTCATCCATATATTGGTCTATAGAGTGAAGCTGTCCCGGCAGTATCAGCACCAGGCTTGGCGCTGTGACATGGTACTCCTTAAAATCAACAGATATATGACCGCAGCCCTTCTTTATATAGATAAGCTCCATGTCGTCGTGCCAGTGCAGCGGAACTCCGGAAAAATCAAGAGGAATAGAGCACAGGTAGGTATTGTATGGGAACGTAAGCTCCACATGTGTTTTGTCTTCGTGATAATTTTCATATTCTAATATATTCATGATGATATTTTAGCATATTATTTATTGAAAAGCCACTAAAAATACCGAAAAATGATAGGATTGTGCAAGTTTTCGACTGTATATTGCAAGAATTGTTCAGTGTAATGGATTATACTTGATTCATCAAATGACACAAAGAAGTTAAGCACGCTAAATGAAAATTAGTTAATTTGACACATTGGCGTGTACACATGATAACAGATTTGGGAGGAAATCAAGATGGCAATCATGCAGGAAATCGAAACAAAGCTTCAGAAGGGAATCAGCGTTAGTACAGACGAGGAAGTATACTATGCATTACTTGAGCTTGTAAAAGACAAGGCAGAGAAAAAGGTTTCAAACAAAGGAAAGAAAAAGCTCTACTATATCTCAGCAGAGTTCCTTATCGGAAAGCTTTTATCAAACAACCTTATCAACTTAGGCATCTACGATGAAGTTAAAGAGACTCTTGAGAAGAACGGAAAGTCACTTGCTGAAATCGAGGAAATCGAGCTTGAGCCTTCACTTGGAAATGGCGGACTTGGACGTCTTGCAGCATGCTTCATAGATTCAATCGCAACACTCGGGCTCAACGGAGACGGTGTAGGCCTCAACTACCACTACGGATTATTCAAGCAGGTATTTGAGAACAATCTCCAGAAGGAGACTCCAAACCCATGGATTACAAAGGAGAGCTGGCTTACAAAGACAGATATCACATATCCTGTAAGCTTTGGCGGATTCACAGTACAGTCAAGACTTTACGATATCGACGTAGTTGGATACAACAACCGTACAACAAAGCTTCACTTATTCGACATCGAGTCAGTTGATGAGTCAATCGTAGGTGACACAATTGATTTCGACAAGGATGATATCAAGAAGAACCTTACATTATTCTTATATCCTGATGATTCAGATGATAAGGGACGTCTCCTTCGTGTATACCAGCAGTATTTCATGGTATCAAACGCAGCAAGACTTATCATTGCAGAGGCAGAGGCAAAGGGCTCTAATTTACATGACCTTGCTGATTATGCAGCAGTTCAGATTAACGATACACATCCATCAATGGTTATTCCAGAGCTTATCCGTCTCCTTCAGGAGAAGGGCATCCTGATGGATGAGGCTATTGAGATTGTATCAAAGGTTTGTGCATACACTAACCACACAATCCTTGCAGAGGCTCTTGAGAAATGGCCAATCAGCTTCTTGGAGAAGGCTGTTCCACAGCTTATGCCAATCATCCGTGAGCTTGACAACAAGGTTCGCGCAAAGGTAGCTGACGAGAGCACATACATTATCAAGGACGGTCTTGTACACATGGCACACATGGATATTCATTTCGGATATTCTGTAAACGGTGTTGCATACCTCCACACAGAGATTTTAAAGAATACAGAGCTCAACAACTTCTACAAGTTATATCCTGAGAAGTTCAACAACAAGACAAACGGTATCACATTCCGTCGTTGGTTAATGTCTTGTAACCCGGAGCTTTCAGCATACATCACAGAGCTTATCGGTGAAGGCTGGAAGAAGGATGCAAACGAGTTAGAGAAGCTTGGCAATTTCATCAATGATGACGCTGTTCTCACAAAGCTTGTTGACATCAAGAACGCAAAGAAGACAGAGCTTGCTTCTTACTTAAAGAAGACTCAGAATCTCGACGTACCTGACAATTCAATCTTTGATATCCAGGTTAAGAGACTTCACGAGTACAAGAGACAGCAGCTCAACGTGCTTTACATCATCCGTAAGTACTTTGAGATCAAGGCAGGCAAGAAGCCATCTACACCAATCACATGCTTCTTCGGTGCAAAGGCAGCTCCTGCATATATCATTGCAAAGGATATCATCCATGCAATCCTCTGCTTACAGCAGATTATCAACAATGATCCTGAGGTAAGTCCATACCTTAAGGTATTCATGGTTGAGAACTACAACGTAACATTAGCTGAGAAATTATTCCCGGCTGCAAATATTTCAGAGCAGATTTCCCTTGCTTCTAAGGAGGCATCAGGAACAGGAAACATGAAGTTCATGCTTAACGGTGCTATTACACTTGGAACAAGTGACGGAGCAAACGTAGAGATAGCTGAGCTTGTCGGCGATGAGAACATCTATGTATTCGGTGAGGATTCACAGACTGTTATCGACAGATATGAGAGAGGCGACTACTGCTCTAAGGATTACTATGACAAGGATGCAGACTTAAAGAAGGCTGTTGACTTCCTTGTAAGTGATGAGATGATGAAGGTTGGTTCTAAGGAGAACTTAGAGAGACTTTACAACGAGCTCCTCAACAAAGACTGGTTCATGACATTCCCAGACTTTGAGGATTACTGCAAGACAAAAGAGAAGGCTTACGCTGATTATGAGGATAAGAAGGCTTGGGCTAAGAAGATGCTTGTCAACATCAGCAAGGCTGGTTTCTTCTCTTCTGACAGAACAATCAAGCAGTACAATGATGAAATCTGGCATTTAGAGGCTTAGAATTTTTCTTCCTCCTTTAAATACAAATTGGGCTTAAGAACTCCTGCGGGTGCATCCCGCGGGGGTTCTTTTTTTGCTAGAGTACGGGACGTAAGCGCAGGAGACCGCGGGCCCCCTGGCAGAAATGTAAGGGCGGGATTTACAAGTTTGGCAAATACATATATAATAAGGGGAAGAATATACACATGGAGAACTATTATGATAAAGAATAAATTTATGGCACTCACGCTTACCGTAGTGCTCACAGCAGGCATGCTTACCGGCTGTGGCTCCGACGACAAGGCAAAGGACAAGGATGCGTACAGACAGTATGGCATCAACTGTATAGAGAACGGCAGCTATGATGATGCGGTCGATGCTTTTCAGAAGGCACTGGACCAGTCGGTGGGCTCAGTGGGCGCAGAGGAGCTTGACATATGTTATTATAAGGCAAAGGCACAGTATTTAAGCGGTGACGTGGATGGAGCAATTGATACATATACGGCTATTATCGACTATAATAAGGATTCTGATGCATACTATCTGAGAGGCTGTATATATTTTGCCAAGAATGATACAGACAAGGGCTTGAAGGATTTTAAGACGGCGCTCAGTGAGAATGATGATAATTATGAGCTCTATCTTGGCGTTTATGAGACCCTGTCAAAGTATGGCATGAATGACCAGGGAAAGGAATACCTGGATAATGCCTTAAAACTTAAGGCAAAAACTGCTGATGACTATATGCAGAGAGGCCGTATATACACCATGCTTGGAGATTATGATTCAGCAATAAAGAGTCTGCAAAAGGCTATTGATGAGAAGCTTGTCAAGGCAAACTACTATATGGGTGAGGTATATCAGAAGAAGGGCGACAATGACAGCTCGCAGAAGTATTTTAAGAAATACCTAGACAGCGGTGAGGCGAATTCGTATGATCTGATGAATATGGGACAGGCGCAGATGGACAATGGTAACTATGACACTGCGATTACTTATTTTCAGAACGCACTTGAACTTGAAAGTGTGCCGAACAAGCAGCAGATAACAAAGGCTATGATTATAGCATATGAGTATTCCGGCGATTTTGCCACAGCAAAGAGCAAAATGGAGGATACATGAAGGATTATCCTGATGATGAGGATGCAGCAAGAGAATATCAGTTTTTGGAGACCAGATAGATTATGGCAGATACTATTAAGATAGAGGATATTGAGGAGAGAGTGGTGCTCGTCGGAGTAAGTGAGCAGGACGGTGATGATGCAGATGATTCACTTTCAGAGCTTGCGGAGCTGGTAAAGACAGCAGGTGCGACAGTTGTAGGCACGCTTATCCAAAGAAGAGAAAAAATTCATCCGGGCACGTATGTCGGCACCGGCAAGGTGGCAGAGATTGCAGAGCTTGTGGAGAGTACAGGGGCAACAGGCATTGTGTGCGATGATGAGCTTAGTCCTGCACAGCAGAAGAATCTGGAGACGTACCTTGACACAAAGGTTATGGACAGGACACTTGTTATTCTTGATATTTTTGCATCAAGGGCCACAACAAGTGAGGGTAAGATACAGGTTGAGCTTGCTCAGCTCAAGTACAGATTAAGCCGTTTGTCGGGACTGGGAAAGTCCATGTCAAGGCTTGGCGGTGGAATAGGAACAAGAGGTCCCGGAGAGAAAAAGCTTGAGGTGGACCGCCGTCTCATAAATGACAGGATAGCACAGCTTCGGAGAGAGCTGAAAGAGGTGCAGAAGCACAGAGATATCACAAGGGCAAAGCGTGAAAAAAATAAAGTACCGGTTGTTGCGATAGTAGGATATACTAACGCAGGTAAGTCCACGCTGTTAAATCACCTGACAGAGGCAGATGTGCTTGAGGAGGATAAGCTCTTTGCAACGCTTGATCCTACAACGCGTATTCTTGCGCTTGATGGCAAGCAGCAGGTGCTTTTACTGATACGGTCGGGTTTATCAGAAAGCTGCCGCATCATCTGATAGAGGCCTTCAAGAGCACCCTTGAGGAGGCAAAGTACGCTGACATCATTTTCCATGTGGTGGACGCATCAAATATGCAGCGGGAAAAGCAGATGTTCATAACCTACCAGACATTGGATGATCTTGGTGTAAAAGACAAGAAATTTGTCACACTTTTTAATAAGCAGGATGCCCGCACAGACAACGAACCGCTGCATGATTTCAGGGCAGATTATACTCTTAACATTTCAGCGGCAAAGGATCTGGGATTAGATGAGGTAAAATCTCTTTTAGAGGAGATATTAAGAGAGAACAAGGTATATATTGAGAGAATTATCCCATATGATAAGGCTGGCGTGATACAGCTCATCAGAAAACAGGGCGAGCTTGTGTCGGAGGAATATGTGGCTGATGGGATACAGATAAAGGCATATGTGCCGATGGAGGTGTACGGCAGGCTCGATTAGGGTGCTGCTTCGCTATATCATTATATTAAGCGAGGAATTTAAAATGTCGAAAACGCGTTCAATCCGCTGGGACAAGCTGGACAACACAGCAAATCTGTTCCTAGTATAGCGGGGGAGAGCATGACAAATGTATATCGGATCTCAGTCACCTTAACTGATGAGATTGACAGTGAAAAGCTGCAGGAGGCACTGGATATAGTGCTTCCGAAGTTTGGTCTGTTTAATGTGAGACTCAGGATGGGAGTATTCTGGAACTATTTTGAGGAAAATGGCAAAAAGGCACCAAAGGTGCATGAGGAAAATACATTTCCGTGCAGATTTATAAGACCGAACAAGAATCACAGCTATCTTTTCAGGGTGACATACTATAAGAACAGAATAAATCTTGAGGTATTTCATGTGCTGACAGATGGCATGGGCGGCATAAATTTCCTTAGGGAGCTCACCTACCAGTATCTGCGTCTCACACATCCGGAGATTGCAAAGCTAAAGGGCGATTCATTGACGCAGGGCACATCCTTAAATAGAGAGGACAGCTTTGTAAAGAACTACAAGTCAAGTAAGCCAAGTGGCTTTAACAGGCAGAAGGCGTATCTTTTAAAGCTGGAAAAGGTACCTGATGGAGAGTTTGGGCTGATACATGGCATGATGCCTGTATCACAGCTGAAGCAGGTCTGCCACCGCTATGGAGTTTCCATAAATGATTATCTGGTAGCATGCTTTGTGTGGAGTGTGTATCAGGAGTGTTTTCACGGCATGCCAAACGATATGCCTGTCAGGGTTGCAGTTCCTGTGAATCTTCGTCCTTATTTTGACTCCGTGACCACAAAGAACTTTTTTGTCATGATATCTGCTGAGTTCAGACCGCAAAACAGCTCCTACACATTTGAGGAGGTGCTTAAAATAGTGACGGATTCCATCAATTCACAGATTTCGAAGGAGCATCTGGAGGATCTTTTCTCATACAGTGTGTCAAATCAGAAAAATATCCTGATGAGACCGGTGCCTCTTTTTATAAAAAATCTGGCAATGAAGGCGGTCTATACACAGTCGGCACTGGCAAACACCACTACTATCACAAATATTGGAAATATAAAAGTAGAGCCGGAATACGAGCCGTATATAACAGGCTTTTATTCCTTTATACCAATGTCCAAGGGACAGCCTATGAAGGGCACCATATGCTCCTACAAGGACACGCTGGTGTTTACTTTTTCATCTATTCTGGCCGATACGATGATTCAGAGAAGCTTTTTTAAGAAGCTTGTAAATGACGGAGTGGAAGTGACAATTGAGACAAATGGAGAGTATTATGACTAAATGCATGAAATGCGGTGTGTATATTGCAGACAATACAGATAAATGCCCGCTCTGCCAGCAGGTTGTGGCACCGGTTGAACTGTCATCGGACAATCATCAGGCACTGAAGGGGTTTTTGAACAGCATAATGATGTGCCGGATAAGTGCGTAAACGATACAGATAGTGCAGCAAAGAGGGCAGATAGTACAGCAAGCCATGACAACGGTACGAGATATCCTGACGTCAAGGGCGCATCAAGAAAATACAGATTACTGGAAAATATCATATTGTTTCTGTCTATAGTAGGACAGATTGTGCTGACAACTGTTGATTACATGACAGACCATGAGATAAACTGGAGCTTTATAGTGCTTCTTGTTGTAATCTATGCGAATGTGACGCTGCGTCTGGCAATAGTCGGAAGAAACGGATATATTTTTAAAATTGTAAGCACATTTGTGTTCACGGTGTTGTTTCTCGAGGGCATAGACCTGCTCACAGGAGCCAGTGGCTGGGCACTTACATTTGTTTTCCCAAGCGCATACTGGCGATGGTTCTTGCAACAATTATACTTATGATAGTAAACATAAGAAACTGGCAGAGCTACATGATGATGCAGCTTTTTCTTGTGCTGATGAGCGTGATTGCGATGATACTTGTGGCAGTCAAGGTCATATGGTTCCCATATCTGGCAATGGGAGCGATGGGCGCATCGCTGTTTTTGTTTCTCGGAACACTGATTATCGGTGACAAAAGAGCCAGAACAGAGCTGAAACGGAGATTTCATATATGATAGGCTTTCATGGAATAGGAAATTCGCATATGTTTGAGGATGAAGAGATGGGAAACTACCATCCGGAAATTGAAAACGGCGATAGTAATGGTGATAATGAAACTGGAATAATAGGAGCTTTGGGTAATAAGCTTGAAAAGACCTTTAAGAACTCATTATCTGCCATGAAAAGTGAGCATGTGGAAAAAGTCCATAGCAATGCAGCTGTGGCAGATGAAGAAGTCAGTATACAGGGAAAAATACTTGCTAATCTGATGGGACATATCACAAATGACCTTGCAATCGGCAAAAAAATAAAATCCGGAGAGCTCAGGAAGCGCATGAAGGAACCTGCATGGCTTGTTCCGGACTGTTTTGTAACAGAGGATATAGATATGGGCGGTTTCACTATGAAGCTTTTATCTTCAAAGGAAAACCCAAATACAGAGCGTGTGATACTGCAGCTGCATGGTGGTGGATATATGGGGGCAGTGCGCAATGCATATTATGTATTTGCAGGCCTTTATAATGAGGTAAGTGAAGGCTGCTCAGTGCTCACGCCTGACTATCGCGTGGCGCCGGAGCACCCGTATCCGGCAGCACTTGAGGATGCCATAGCCTGCTATAAATGGCTCTTGTCACAGGCTGGTTTGGCTCGCAGATTGTGCTGGCAGGAGACTCAGCGGGAGGAGGACTTGCAATGTGCCTCACCATGTATCTTCGAGACCACGTCATGCCGCTTCCGGCAGGAATAGTAGCCATGTCACCATGGACAGACCTCACAGCAGGCGGAGAGTCATATGAGACAAACTACGAAAAGGACCCACTGTTTGGGAACACAAGGGACAGTCTGATCTACGTGAATGACTATCCCGGTGACCACGATAAAATGGATCCATACATATCGCCGCTGTTTGGTAATTTCAGAGGCTTTCCACCAATGCTCATACAGGTAGGCTCGATAGAGATGCTCTTATCTGACTCGGTAGAGCCGCTGCAAAGGCAAGAATCCAGGGCGTTAAGGTGCGACTGTCAGTGTATGAGGGGATGTTTCATGTGTTCCAGATGGGATACCTCAATTTCCCTGAGTCCAAGCGTGCATGGGCGGAGGTCAAGCGTTTCCTAAAGGTGATTAAAGAGGAAGAATAAATGAAGTAATATAGGAGCATTTATGGATGTAAATAGTACCTTTGAAAAAACAGGAATAAAATGTAAAGTATTACAGGAAATTATCCAGCTGGCGAAGAAGAATTGTGTTGAAAAAGTAATTCTTTTTGGTTCAAGAGCGCGAGGTGATTATAAAGAGCGAAGTGATATAGATCTGGCTTTTTGCGGTGGTAGCAGTAGTCATTTTATTTTGGATGTAGACGAAACAACTTCAACGTTGTTGGAATTTGATATAGTGGATTTGGATAAGCCTGTAAGAAAAGAATTATTGGAATCAATAAAAAGAGAGGGGGTAGTGCTATATGAAAAAATTTGAGAATTTTAAGGCAGCATTAGTCAATTTAAACGATATTTTTTCTTATAAAGAACCATATGGAAATGTGGAAATTGCTGGCATGGTTGGCTTATATGAAATTTGTTTTGAACAATCATGGAAGGCGATGAAAGAATTATTAGAGAATTTTGGTTATGCGGAGGGTGCAACAGGATCGCCAAGAACAATTTTAAAAACAGCTTACAAGGCAGGAATGATTAGTGATGAAGAATTATGGCTGGATGCATTGGTTTCGAGAAATAATGTTGCACACGCATATAATCAGGCAATTGCAATGGATATTATACGTCAAACCAAAGAAAAGTATTATGATATGTTTATACAATTAGAGAAGAAAATAGAACAGGATTGGCTATAGCAGAGCATATCGCAAGTAAAATTTTTTTATGGATTATTCACAGGCTGCATAAATACAATTGCCGGAATAAATTGCATTTATGCAGGAGAAGGATGTTGGTATTTCGAAAGTGAGGACAAAAAATATAGCCTTGTAATTCCGAACAAGGAGATTAAAGAGGTATTTAAGCTGCATATACAGGAGTGGTTCAGAAATAAAATATTTTCCAATACCGACCAGTTGCAGGACTTTTGGAAGGCTTTCAAAGATGGAAAGGAAAGCTCCTATCATAAAGGAGAAAATAATTATGGCAAAGAAAATTTTAGTAGTAGTGGACGCACAGAATGATTTTATTACAGGAGCTCTTGGAAACAAAGAGTGTGACGTGGCAACAAATGTTATTGCAGAGGAAATCAGGTCAGGAAAATATGATGATGTGATATTCACAAGGGATACGCATGATGAAAACTATCTGAATACTCAGGAAGGAAAGAAACTTCCGGTAACGCACTGTATTAAAGGGACAAACGGATGGGAAGTAGACGCTCGTCTTAAAGATGCAATGAAGGAGCGTGGAGTTGACTGTAACGGTATGACTTATATTGACAAGCCGACTTTTGGCAGCAAAGAGCTTGGTAGACTTCTTGCGGAATATGACAACAGCGATACAGAGATTTATTTCTGCGGATTCTGCACAGGAATATGCGTAATAAGCAACGTAGCGATTGCAAAGACATTCTGTAAAGACGCAGAGGTGTTCGTAATAGAAAATGCCTGCGCCTGCGTAACACCTGAAGTCATAAGACAGCAATAGAAGCAATGAAGATGATCCAGGTAGGCATTAAGGGCACACCCTCATGTTAGCGCACATGAGGGTGTGCCCTCTGCCGTATTCCCGGTCTATCGGTTTTCGTAGTTAGTCTAGTGAATTAAGCAGTCTTTCCTGTATAAAGCTGATAATACTTTCCCTTCTTTGAAATCAGCTCATCATGACTTCCCCTTTCAATAATGCGTCCCTGCTCCAAAACCATAATGCAGTCGCTGTTTCTGACAGTAGAAAGCCTGTGTGCGATAACAAATGTAGTACGGCCATGCATGAGCTTATCCATGCCGTCCTGAACAATACGCTCGGTACGTGTATCAATTGAGCTTGTAGCCTCATCGAGGATGAGCACAGGCGGATCGGCGATAGCGGCACGCGCAATGGCTAGAAGCTGGCGCTGGCCCTGGCTTAGGTTTGCACCGTCACCTGTCAGTACAGTATTGTAGCCGTCAGGAAGCTGGCGGATAAACGTATCGGCGTTTGCCAGGCGGGCAGCTGCGTATACTTCATCATCTGTGGCATCAAGCTTGCCGTAGCGGATGTTTTCCATGACAGTAGCTGTGAAAAGGTGGGTATCCTGCAAAACAATGCCAAGAGAGTGGCGCAGATCAGCCTTTTTAATCTTGTTTATATTGATGCCGTCATATCTTATCTTGCCGTCTGCTATATCGTAGAAGCGGTTGATAAGGTTAGTGATGGTAGTCTTTCCAGCTCCGGTGGTGCCGACAAAGGCAATCTTCTGACCGGGTGTTGCAAAAAGATCCACATCGTGCAGTACAATTTTCTCAGGCACATATCCGAAATCCACATCGTCAAATACCACATCGCCCTCGAGCTTTTTGTAGTCCACAGAGCCGTCAGCCTGATGAGTATGCTTCCATGCCCATAAGCCAGTGTGCTCAGGTGTTTCAGTGAGTGTTCCGTTTTCTTCCTTAGCATTTACCAGTGAGACATAGCCCTCTCAGTCTCAGGCGCTTCATCGAGCAGTGAGAAGATACGGTCGCATCCGGCAAGTGCCATGATGATACTGTTGAACTGCTGGCTGACCTGCGAGATAGGCATGTTAAAGCTCTTGTTAAAGGTCAGAAAGCTCGCAAGCTTACCAAGGTCAGACCGCCAAAGCCTGAAAGAGCCATAACACCGCCGGCAAGAGCGCAGAGCACGTAGCTTAGATTTCCAATCTGTGCGTTTACAGGACCGAGCATGTTGGAGTACATGTTGGCATTGTAGGCGCTTTCAAAGAGCTCATCGTTTATTTTGTCGAAGGCTTCAATATTTTCCTGCTCGTGGGTAAATACCTTGACTACCTTCTGGCCGTTGAGCATTTCCTCGATGAAGCCGTTAACCTTGCCGAGGTCGCGCTGCTGCGAAAGGAAATAGCGGCTGGAGAAGCCTGCAAATTTCTTTGTCACGACTGTTGTTACGATTACCATCACGATAGTTAGTACGGTGAGCGGAATATTTAATATGACCATTGAAACAAAAACGCTCACAACAGTGATAACACTGTTAAGTATCTGCGGAAGACTCTGGCTGATGAGCTGGCGGAGTGTATCGATATCGTTTGTATAAATTGACATGATATCGCCGTGCGCATGTGAGTCAAAGTATCGGATTGGCAGATCCTGCATATGGGAAAAGAGCTCAACACGCAGGTTCTTAATGGTGCCCTGTGATACGTAGATCATTATTTTGCTGTATGCAAACGTACTGATGACGCCGATGCCGTAGAATACGGTGACCCTTCCCATTGCTGCAAGGAGTGGTCCGTAGTCTGGATTTCCTGTCTTAAGCAGTGGTACTATATAGTCATCAATCAAATTTTTGGTAAACATGGTTCCCTGCACATTTGCAAGTACACTGACAAAGATACATATCACAACAATTATGCAGGCAGGTAAATATTTCTTGAAAATAAATCCCATGAGGCGCGCAAAAAGCTTACCGGGATTTTTAATTTTGGGTTTTGGACCTCGTGGTCCTCTTGGTCCTGGCATCAGGCAGCACCTCCTTCATCAAAGTCTCCTCCGCCGTTTGTCTGGGAATCGTAAACATCGCGGTAGATTTCATTATTTTTAAGCAGATTTTCGTGAGTGTCAAAGCCGTCCACTTTTCCGTCATTCATCACGATGATACGGTCAGCATCCATGACTGATGAGATACGCTGTGCGATGATGAGCTTAGTGGTTCCCGGTATTGTTTTTGCGAGGGCAGCACGGATTTTTGAATCTGTTGCTGTATCTACAGCCGAGGTGCTGTCATCGAGTATGAGTATCCTTGGCTTTTTAAGCAGAGCCCTTGCGATACACAGACGCTGCTTCTGGCCACCGGATACGTTGGTTCCGCCCTGCTCTATGTAGGTGTTGTACTTGTCAGGGAAGGAATCGATAAAGTCATCGGCGCATGCCATTTTGCAGGCCTCAATACATTCATCTGTGGTAGCGTTTTTGTCACCCCAGCGCAGATTTTCGAGTATGGTGCCCGAGAAAAGCACGTTCTGCTGGAGCACGACAGCTACCTTGTTTCTGAGAGTGTCCATGTCGTACTCACGCACATCGTGGCCTCCGACGATTACAGAGCCGGTGTCTGTGTCATAGAGACGGCTTATCAGGTTTACAAGGGAAGATTTCGAGCTTCCGGTTCCTCCTATGATGCCGATGGTCTCACCGGATTTTATGTCTAGATTTATATCTGACAGAACCGGAGTTTCAGCAGTGTCTGAATATCTGAAGGTTACATGCTTAAAGCTTATGCTTCCGTCAGGCACATCGTAAAGCGGCTCCTTTGGATTGTGCAGTGTGCTCTGCTCATTTAATACCTCGCTGATTCGTCTTGCGGATGCGAGTGAGAGTGAAATCATTACAAACACCATCGAGAGCATCATGAGGTTCATCAGAATATTCATGCAATAGGTGAGAAGAGCCATCAGATCACCTGTAGTGAGAGTGCTGCTTACCACCATATGAGCTCCGAGCCAGCTTATTAACAGGATGCAGGCATACACTGTAAACTGCATGAGCGGAGAGTTGTATACCACAAGGCTTTCAGCCTTTACAAATACATCGTAGATATTTTGTGCTGCCTTTGAAAAACGTTTCTTCTCATAATCCTCACGGACGTATGCCTTTACAACGCGGATAGCGGATACGTTTTCCTGTACGCTTTCATTCAGGTCATCATAGCGCTTGAAGGCTCTGTCGAAGTATTTCATAGCCGCCTTGCTGATGAAAAGCAGTAAAGCTCCAAGCACAATGACAGCGATTAAGTATATTGTCGCAAGGCGAGGGCTGATAAAAAATGACATAGCCATCGCACATATTATGGATGCAGGGGCTCTCATAGCCATGCGAAGCAGCATCATGTAAGCATTCTGGATGTTGGTCACATCGGTTGTCATACGTGTGACAAGACTCGCGGATGAGAATCTGTCGATATTTGCAAAGGAAAAGGTCTGGATGTTGCGAAACATTGCAGCACGCAGATTCTTTCCAAAGCCCATGGCGGCCTTTGCACCATATTTTGCACCGAGACATCCTGTCAAAAGACCAAACAGTGCTGCGACAATCATCCACACACCCATGATATAGATATGCCTTGTGTCGCCCATATTGACACCGTTGTCGATGATTGATGCCATGAGAAGAGGGATTATGGTATCCACAGCCACCTCAAGCAGCATGAAACAGGTGTCGCAATCGAAGCCCATTTGTATTCCTTTATTTGGGCACCTAGTGTTTTTAACATATGTTTTGTCCTTTCTTCTTATTTATATTTGATTAAACAAACTTCCCACATTTATGGTAATGTGGTTAACTAAAAAAATACTTGCATTTAATTAGTTAGTGTGCTAACTATATTATAGATATACTTTTTTTTATTGTCAAGAAAAATCTATGAAAGGATTTCAGATATGAAGGAGTTTACACCGGATAAATACTTAGGACACAAGATAAACCGCATCAGCAGGAGCATAGACAGATATTTTGACAGAAAAAGGTGCAGTAAAACAGAATGTATACCGCGAAGCCAGGGTATGATGATTGGATATATAATGGATAATCAGGACCAAAATATATTTCAAAAGGATATCGAAGCAAAGTTTCATCTGTCAGGAGCCACAGTGACAAATATGCTTAAAAGTCTTGAAAAAAACGGCTATATCGTGCGCACACCTATGGAAAATGATGCAAGGCTTAAGAGGATTGAGCTGACGAAAAAAGCACTGGACCACGAAAACAGGGTGAGGGAAAATATAATGGTAATAGAGGAAGCCATGCACGAAGGCTTTTCTAAGGAAGAGTTTAACATGATGCTTGGCTTTTTGGACAGAGTGATTGACAATATGGAAAAGCTTAACAATTAACAAAATAATTACAGAGTTGAAAAAGTAGCATAAATATTGTGGCTTTTTTTGTGCAATAAGTCAAAATGCTACAAAATATTGTTGAGCGTATTGACATAGCAACAATATCTTGTATAATTTAGATTGTCATCAAAAGACAGATGCACAGATTTGTATTAAATAATATGGCATTTTATATGTAGCTATATTGTAATTGTTTGGTGAAAAGCCCGCTTTATATTGCAGGGCAGTGACATGAATTAATGATTACATCTCATTTATAGCTGCATATTTTGTGCCATTACACATGATAAAATGCATATATATAGTATGTGTATTGGATGACAATACTATATATAGTACGCTACATTATATGAAATATAGTATACAGAGAGGAGAAATTTACATGAAAATCATCAAGCGAAGCGGCAGTGAGGACATATTTGATGCAGCCAAAATTGTAGCTGCCATTAGAAAGGCAAACAATTCAGTGCTGGACTATGAGAAGCTTACTGCTGATCAGATTGAGGAAATTGCAAGCAACGTGGAGACTGCATGTGAGAACATGAAGCGCTCTCCAAGCGTTGAGGAGATACAGGATATGGTGGAGAACCAGCTCATGAACAAGCGTGCCTTTACCGTAGCCAGAAATTACATTACTTACAGGTATAAGAGAGCCATCGTCCGTAAGTCAAACTCTACGGACCAGCAGATTCTTAGCCTTCTTGAGTGCAATAACGAGGAGGTAAAGCAGGAAAACTCCAACAAGAATCCTACTGTAAACAGCGTGCAGCGTGACTACATGGCAGGTGAGGTGAGCAAGGATATCACACGCCGTTTCCTGCTTCCTGAGGATATAGTGGAGGCTCATGAGAAGGGGCTTATCCATTTCCACGATGCAGATTATTTTGCACAGCATATGCACAACTGCTGTCTTGTAAACCTTGAGGACATGCTTCAGAACGGCACAGTAATCAGTGAGACTATGATTGACACACCAAAGAGCTTTTCAACAGCCTGCAACATCGCTACACAGGCTATCGCACAGATTGCCAGCTCACAGTATGGTGGACAGAGTATCTCGCTTGCACATCTGGCACCATTTGTACAGGTCAGTCGTGAGAAGTTCAGAAAGCAGGTGCTAAAGGAATTCGAGAGCGTAGGCCTTGATTTGGATGAAGAAAAAATCAACGAGGTAGCAGAGCTTCGTGTCAAGGAAGAAATCAACGCGGTGTGCAGATGATTCAGTATCAGGTCATTACACTCATGACTACAAACGGACAGGCACCGTTTATCACAGTATTCATGTACCTGAATGAGGTATCCGATCCGCAGACAAAGGCAGATCTTGCCGCAATCATTGAGGAAATGCTGCACCAGAGAATAAAGGGCGTAAAGAACGAAAAGGGTGTATATATCACACCGGCATTCCCTAAGCTCATATATGTGCTTGAGGATGATAATATCACAGAGGATTCAAAGTACTGGAATCTCACAGTGCTTGCGGCACAGTGCTCTGCAAAGAGAATGGTGCCTGATTATATTTCAGAGAAGGTCATGAAGGAGCTTAAGGACGGAGATGTGTATACATGCATGGGCTGCCGTTCATTCCTCACAGTGGACAGATGCTCACAGACAGCGGGAAATGTGGCAAATGCCAAGAACTTTGATCCAAACAAGCGTAAATACTATGGACGTTTCAACCAGGGTGTTGTCACCTTAAATCTCGTTGATGTGGCATGCTCATCAGAAAAGGATGAGGAAAAATTCTGGAAGATACTTGATGAGAGACTTGAGCTGTGTCACAGAGCACTTATGTGCAGACATAAGAGGCTTCTTGGTACCAAATCCGATGTAGCACCGATTCTCTGGCAGAACGGAGCACTTGCACGTCTGAAAAAGGGAGAGGTTATAGACCCATTATTATTTAACGGATACTCAACAATCTCACTCGGCTATGCAGGACTTTGTGAGTGTGTACGCTATATGAAGGGAGTATCACACACAGAGCCAAAGGAAGGCACACCGTTTGCACTTAAGGTAATGCAGCGCTTAAACGATGCATGTGAGCAGTGGAAAAAGGAGTCAAACATCGATTTCAGTATATATGGCACACCGCTTGAGTCTACCACCTATAAGTTCGCAAAGTGCTTACAGAAGCGCTTTGGTATCATCGAGGGTGTTACCGACAAGAACTATATTACAAACAGCTACCATGTGCATGTAACAGAGCAGATTAATGCATTTGACAAGCTGAAGTTTGAGTCTCAGTTCCAGAAGCTGTCTCCGGGTGGCGCTATCAGCTACGTGGAGGTACCAAACATGCAGGATAATATCCCTGCAGTGCTTTCAGTAATGCAGTACATTTACGACAATATCATGTACGCAGAGCTGAATACAAAGAGCGACTATTGCCAGGTATGTGGCTACGACGGAGAAATCAAAATCGTAGAGGAAGAGGGCTCAGGCAAGCTTATCTGGGAGTGCCCACATTGTGGCAACCGTGACCAGAACAAGATGAGTGTAGCCCGCCGTACATGCGGCTATATCGGCACACAGTTCTGGAATCAGGGAAGAACCCAGGAGATTAAAGAGCGAGTGCTTCATCTGTAGAAGTTAAAGGAATTGTATTTGAGACAGACCATTCTACAAGCACAACATAAAGCATAAGAAAAAAATAAAACCGTCGTACCGGACCTTAAATGGCATGGTACGACGGTTTTACTTATGTTCCTAAATGATTAATTATTTTAATTACTCGTCAAACTTTTCGGCTTTATCGAAAAGCTCATAAACCTCTTTTGAAGGCTCCTTTGTGCAAAGTGTCACAACAACGGCTGCGATAAGTCCGAAAACAAATCCCGGCAGCAGCTCGTAGATTCCGGTTGATGTGAGGAATGCATACCACAATATATCAACGGCAGCACCTGTTATGATTCCTGCAACAGCACCCTTGAAGTTAAAGCGCTTCCAGAAGAGGCTGAGCATGATTGCAGGTCCAAAGGCAGCTCCAAAGATACCCCATGCATTGGAAACAAGTGCCATGATAGAGCCGGCATTAGGGTTTGAAGCGATGATGAGTGCTGCAACAGCGATTCCAAGAACGACAATACGGCCGGTCCACATCATCTCTTTGTCACTTGCCTTACCTTTTCTGATGACAGGCTTGTACACATCACTCGAGAATGCTGATGAAGCAGCAAGCAGCTGGCTGTCTGCGGTACTCATGGAAGCGGCAAGCACTGCTGAGAGCAGTATACCTGAGATAACACCCGGGAAAATCTTTCTTACAATCTGGATGAAAACAAGAGAGTTTTCATTGATTGATTCGTCAAAGCCAAGGAAAAGTCTTCCGATTACTCCGATTAAAGTTGCAAAAAATACAATAAGTAAGGTCCATGTGATTCCGATTTTTGCTGATTTTTTCAAATCCTTCTGTGATTTGATGGACATGAATCTGATAATGATATGTGGCATACCAAAGTAACCAAGTCCCCATGCCAGTCCTGACACGATATCCTGCCAGCTGGAGAATGGGTTTAAATAACCGCCCGGGAGTGCTGACATAGATGATGTATCAAGCATAAATGTTGCAAAGATCGGTGCGATAAACATAGAAGCAAGCACGAGCATGCCCTGGAAAAAATCGGTCCAGCATACAGCCGAGAAGCCGCCGAGGAAGGTATAGCCTACGATGACAACTGCTGCAAGGTACATGGCAATCTGTGAATCCATTCCTATTACAGTGTGGAAAAGAGTACCACATGCCTTTACGCTTGATGCCGCATAAATAGTGTATGCAACCAAAAACACAATTGCACATATCACCTGCAGTGCAAGTGATTTGGACAGGAATCTGTTGGTCAGATACTGCGGAATGGTGATTGAGTCGTTTGCTACAATCGAGAATTTTCTCAGTCTCGGTGCTTCAAGCAGCCAGCTTATAGTGTAGCCGATTGCAAGTCCTACAGGAATCCATACCTGACCTAAGCCCAGTGCATAGATAGAAGTAGGAAGTCCCATGAGTACCCATGCACTCATGTCTGAGGCTCCGGCTGACAGTGCCGCAACCCATGGTCCCATCTCACGTCCGCCGAGGAAGTAGGTCTTTTCTCCGCCGTTTCTGTTTTTCACGAAGAAGAAGATACCGATACCCAGCATGCACAGCAGATAGACGATAAATACAATAATTTCTGATGTTTTCATTTGTAGTACCTCTTTAATAGTTTATTTAGTAACCATGCTACCACGTTAGCGTGATAAAGGCAAGAAAAACTTTCTCTTGACGAATCCCTTGCGTTGACATATCATAGTATATAAGTGAAAGGGAGTAGCCGGCACAAGAGTGCTTACTTATCCGTCAGTACGATTGCTCATACATATATGACAGCAATCCGGAGAGTGATTAAATGGCGAGACTTTTGTTGTTTTATACAGCAGAAGTGTCGCCTTTTTTGTATATAAAAGCCTTCTGCTGATAAGACATAGATGTATCTATCAATTAATCATGCATCCTTAAAAAGGACAGCAGAAGGAGGAAAATTATGATTTTTGTAGCAATTTTACTGCTTATAGCAGGCTTTGTAGCACTGGTGAAGGGTGCGGATGTGTTTGTGGATGGAGCAGCGGCGCTCGCCGGGAAATTTGGTATTCCGCAGCTTGTGATTGGACTGACGATTGTGGCGATGGGTACGTCGCTGCCGGAGGCGGCAGTCAGCATCACTGCAGGAATAAAGGGTAATGCGGGGATTACAGTCGGCAATATTGTCGGCAGCAATATACTAAATATCCTTATAATCCTGGGAGTGACGGCACTCATCACAAATGTAGCCATACAAAAAACCACCTTCAAATACGAGATACCGTACATGCTTCTTATCACAGCGGTGCTTCTCGTGATGGGAATGACAGGCAATGAAATCACATTCATTGAGGGTGTTATACTGTGGATTTTATTTATTGCATATCTGCTTTATTTGTATATTTTGGCAAAAAAGGGCAATGACAGCGGTGATGAGCAGTCGGTAAAGCTATATCCGGTATGGAAATGTCTGCTCTTTATTGTGCTGGGCGGTGTGTGTGTCGTAATTGGAAGCCAGTTTGTCGTAAACGGTGCCACGACCATAGCAAGAGCCTGCGGCATGAGTGAGCGCTTTATCGGACTGACAATCGTTGCATTCGGCACATCTCTTCCGGAGCTTGTTACATCTGTTTCAGCAGCACGCAAGGGAAATGCCGGTATAGCGATTGGAAATATAGTCGGCAGCAATATTTTCAATATACTCTTTGTAGTCGGAACAGTAGCTCTCATTTGTCCGGTACCGTTTGAGAGCAGGTTTGTGATTGATACAGTTGTGGCAATCCTGTGCGGTGTGCTCCTGTGGGGCGGTACGATAAGACATAAAGAGCTTAGAAAGCCATGTGGAGTGGTGATGCTGCTTTGCTATGCGGCATATTTTGTATATTTGGCAGCTATGTAATGATGTATTTTTGGAATTGCGATGACTGTGTTTAAAAAGAGTGTGATGAAGAGATAATAATTAAATTTAGCAAACCGTCAATAATTGTGCATACAAATCGATACTTTGATATCAAAATGATTGAGATTTCGCACTAAATATAAATAATTAATTAAAATTAGCACTCTTACTTGACAAGTGCTGATTGCAGGTGTATAACGTAGTCAGAACGAACGGAAGGAAGCGATTATAATGGATAAAAACCCAAAGCATCCATTGAAGAAAAAGAATAAGGCAGATGCAAAGAAGCATCAGAAGCATGTATACGAATAGCACCTTCCACTAAGGAATACTATCCAGTAAGCACAATGTACCCCAGCCGTCACAGGGTTGGGGTATTTTGTGTTTTTGGAAGTGTTTTCAGAGACAGCCCGTGAGGCAGTTGTAAATACATTTTCACCGGCACCTTTTATGAGAGAAGCCTTAAGCTTGTCGCCATACATATATAGGTCATTTCCACGCACAATTCCCCATTCCATCAGAAGCGCAGCCGCACCGGTCACAAACGGTGCAGCCATAGATGTCCCTGTTTTTGAAGTGTAGCCTCCGGTGTTTGAGCATGAAATAATGTCTACACCGGGCGCAATGATATCAGGCTTTATGCTGTCAAAGGCCCAGGTATAGCCTCGGCCGGAAAAGGCGGCTGTGCGGTTTGTTCGGCTGTCATAGGCTCCGACAGATATGACATTTTGAGCGGTTGAGGGGATGGTCAGGGTGATATCAGGCGATGCATGGATAAATGAGGTCTGTGCATTGCGCAGAGCACCTGACGGCAGCCATATATCCCATGAGCCGTCCTTTACAGATATGGGGTCAAGTGATATTTTCCAGATGCCGGGTGAGATGTATTCCAATCCCATGAGTTCAATGAATATTTCCTGAAAAGGAGAGTAGGGAGAGGGACCGCCGCCTGTTATATATATGTCTGTCCCATCGAGATTGTATCTGTATGTAAAGCCCTTTGCCTGATTGGTAATTGTATCGGGAATCTCCAGCATATCATTATTTGGTGCACTAATGCGCAGCTGTATCTCATCCCAGTATTTTTTCCATAAATCAATGGAAAGAGCCGGCTCAGGATAGCCTATCACAAGCTCTGCATCGGCAGGGTATGAGCTGCCGTTTGCATGACCAAAGCCGGCTCCATCGTTACCTGAGCCGACTGAGACAGCACAGCGGTAATTTCCTGCTATATAGTCCAGGTATGATTCAAGCAGTGAGGTGCCGCTGTGTGAGCCGTTACTTGTGCCAAAGCTTAGGTTTATGGAGATAGGCATGTTCATATCGATTGATTTTCTTATGCAAAAGTCCACTGCCAGCATAATCTGCGTGGTTGTGGGAAAGCTGGCACCGCCTGAGGTTTTGAGTTTTACGATTATAAGAGTGCTTTCATAAGCAACACCGCGGTATTTTGTGTTTTGTTCATTACCATTTCCGTTTCCGGCAGCAATCCCTGCCACATGAGTGCCGTGCCCGGATATGTCGATGCTTGGGCAGATGCGCTGCATTTCTAAGCTGTTTTCTGCATTTATGGCTTTGGTGATCGTATCGCGGTCATATAAGGTGCCGAAAGGGATGATATCACTGTGTGAGGAATCATCGGAAACAGTCTGGTCCCACAGATAGGCGATTCTGCTTACCCCATCCTGTATAAAAGCCGGATGGGCATAGTAAATTCCGGAGTCGATAATGCCTACGAGCACACCTTTTCCGGTCAGATTATATGGATTGGTGTGTACGGGAGTGATGCATGAGGCCTGCGAGCCTCGTACACATCGTAGTTAAACTGCTTTGGCTTTTCCATATATATGATTTCATCGCACAGGGCAACGGTATTTACAAGTGATTTCTCAATTACGAGCACCGCATAGTTTCCGAGCAGCCTCGTGATGAGTACAGAAGGATACTTTTCTTTTATTTTTTCGATGTCACCGACATATTTTACTATCACTTCCCAGCTGTCACTCTCCGGCAGATAGCCGCTTGAAAGCCCTCCTTCTTTACCAAGCTCATAAGGGGTGGACAACAGGGCGGCGGACAGCTGTGGAGAAATTTTCTCACTAAATGCTATTTCCATACTAACCTCCATTTTTTATTAGTAAAATATTAAAAAAATCTTAAAAGACAGATGCAATATATATTTGGTATGATTATGTCATAATAGTAACTATTCAGAATCACCCCACGCACATTCGCAAAATCGCACGATACTCGTGCTTTGTCTACACTCCGTTACGGTCCGCGCTGAACAAACGTCCCCCGGACGTTAGCGCCGCTGCTACGTAGCTAATTTTACTCATATGTGTGGGGGTGGCTCTATTCGAGCCACCTTAGAACAAGAAAACCTGCTGCTTACATGCAAGCATGACGCATCAGCTTTTTTGTTCTCAGTGGTTCTGAATAGTTACTTATAATCAATTAATTATAAGAAACAGGGAGGTCGAAATGAGTAAAAAGAAAAAGATAATCATTTCAGTGATTGCAGCTGTGCTTATCATAGCAGTGATTGTGTCAGCTGTTGTCATTGCAATGACAAAGGGGAAGAATGCAGCAAAGGCATCGGGAGTCTATGCAAACAAGGTCGCTGATGTCATGTATCAGGCGGGAAGTACTGACAGGTACAGCGGTGTCGTGGAAGCAGCCGATACCATGGATATCAAGGCTGACAGTGAAAAAACGGTAAAGGATATTCTTGTGTCAGAAGGGGATGAGGTACAGGTGGGCACACCTCTTTTTACCTATGATACAAAGGATCTTGCTGCGAAAAAGGAAAGCGCCACGCTTGAGCTTGAGAGCTTAAACAATACGCTTTCCGGCTATGATGCACAGATAGAGCAGCTCACAAAGGAAAAGAAGGAAGCGCCAAAGGATCAGCAGCTTGACTATACACTGCAGATTCAGCAGGCGCAGACACAGCAGAAGCAGACTCAGTACGATATTGCCACGAAGAAGGCAGAGATAGAAAAGTATGATGAGAGCATCAAAAATGCCACTGTAAACAGCACAATGATTGGTGTTGTAAAGAAAATCAATGAGAATCAGAGTGCAGACACAGCAGATACTGCATTTATGACAATCGTTGCCACGGGTGATTACAGGGTAAAGGGCACAATTGATGAGCAGAGCTTTTTAAACAGTGGACTCGCAGAGGGGCAGGCAGTTATAGTGCGCTCGAGAGTTGATGAGTCAAAGACATGGCAGGGTACCATCAGCAAGGTTGATACTGAGAATCCTCAGACTGATAACAGCAATTCCGGCATGTATGATGATGGAAGCAGCGAGCAGAAGGCATCAAAGTACAACTTCTATGTGCAGCTTACAGGCACAGGCGACATGCTTTTAGGACAGCATGTATATGTGGAGCCGGATTTCGGACAGACAGAGGTGAAGGATGGTATATGGATTGATGAGAGCTATGTCGTAAAGGATGGCGATGATGCATATGTATGGACACTTAATAAAAAGGATAAGCTTGAGAAAACAAAGGTTGAGCTTGGAGACTATGACGAGAATCTCATGATGTATGAAATCAAGTCAGGGCTTACAAAGGATGACTATATAGTATGGGCATCTGATGACCTTTATGAGGGTGAGCCGGCGCAGACATGGGAAGAGTATGTTGAAAATGGCGGCGGTGAAGATTCAGTCTATGACGATATGGGTACAGAAGCTCTTGATGACCAGATGCTTGAGGGCACTGAGGGCGGTCCTGTTGATGATGGCACCATGATGATGGCACAATGGACGAAGGTGCAGCAGATGCCACCGGTTCAGGTGACGCGGAGGTACAGTAGATGATTCTAGAACTCCAGCATATTTATAAAAACTATGACCAGGATAAGCTCGTGGTGCCGGTTTTAAAGGATGTCTCACTCCAGATTGAGGAGGGAGAGTACGTGGCAATCATGGGGCCGTCGGGCTCCGGCAAGACCACTCTCATGAATATAGTGGCTGTCTTGATCTGCCAACATCGGGCACATATATACTTGACGGCAGACCTGTCAGTGAGCTTAAGGAAAAGGAGCTTACTAAAGTCAGACGGGATACAATTGGATTTGTATTCCAGAATTTCCAGCTCATGCCGAGAGAGAGTGCACTGGACAATGTATGCCTGCCACTCATATATGCCGGTGTGAGCAAAAAGGACAGAAGGCAGATGGGTATGGAGGCATTAGAGCGTGTAGGTCTTTCAGACAGGCTGATTTCAAGCCAACACAGCTTTCAGGAGGACAGAAGCAGAGAGTGGCGATAGCGAGAGCTATGGTCAATCATCCAAAGCTTCTGCTTGCGGATGAGCCTACGGGAGCACTTGATTCAAAGTCAGGCAAGCAGGTGCTTGAGCTCTTTGAGAGCCTTAATGAGTCCGGTGTGACGGTTGTCGTGATTACACATGACAGAAAGGTAGCCGAGCAGGCAAAGCGCATCGTCCACATCATAGACGGCGAGATAACAGAGGAAGGACAGGAGGCAGGTAATGAAAAAGAAAAAGAGAATTAAGATCATTATAATAGCTGTCCTTGTAGTTGCAGTTGCAGCGGGAAGCATCACAGGAGTTGTTTATTACAGGAACTCCAAGGGGCTTGCTTCCGTCATGAGTGTTTCAATGATCAGCACGACAAACGACTACACATCCATGACCAGTGAGGGAATGGTGTGTGATGATGCATGTCAGACAATCAATTTAAAGGATGGACAGAAGGTGACAGAGGTTTATGTCACAAAGGATCAGCAGGTAAAGGTCGGAGATAAGCTTCTTGCATATGATGTGACGAGTCTTTCGCTCTCGGTTGAGATGAAGCAGCTTGAGATACAGAGTCTTGAGAACCAGCTTGCATCGGAAAAGCAGAAACTTGACAAGCTAAAGAACACTAAACCGGTTGAAAAGCAGCCCGAGACTCCTGTTACACCTGAGCCACAGCCTGACACACAGCCGTCTGCGCCTGAGCAAACGCCTGATGAACAGCATGATGTGATATCTGATTTGTCAGAGGCCAAAGGAAGCGGTACAGAGGACGATCCTTATGTATTTACATGTACAGAAGCTTCATATGTATCAGGGAAGCTTTTGAATACACTCTCAGAAAAGAGCGCGGTAGCGCGGTTTGTAATAGGAGATGCGGATGCACCTGATATGGAGCTTATCGTAAGAGGAGATAGGCTTGGCGGCTATGATGAAAGCGATGAGATAAAGCTTTTCCTTGCAGGCACAACTACAGCAGGAGATGCTTCTGATGATACGGAAGGAAGTGAGCCGTCAGATACCAAAACAGACAGTGCCACAGAACAGACCGCACAGACAGAAGCTGATACCGCGGCAGAAGAAAAGACATACACAGCAGATGAGCTTAATGATGCCATAAAGGAGCAGACCAGAAGTGTTGCCGATGTTGATTTACAAAAGAGAATTGCACAGGCTGATTTAAAGGAACTGCAGAGCGAGCTTGAGGATGGCGTGGTATATGCAAAGAAGGATGGAATCGTGACAACAGTCTGTGATCCTGCCAATCCACCGCAGGACGGTACACCTTTCCTGCAGCTTTCGGGAGCATCGGGACTGTATATCAGCGGAACAATCGGTGAGCTGGATCTGGATACGGTAAAGGTAGGACAGAGCGTATCAGCAGTCAACTACATGACAGGTGATACCTATGAGGGCACGATATCCGAGATAAGCAATGTGCCGTCAGACAGCGTAAACTATTATGGAGACAGCAATCCAAACTCCTCATTCTATGAGTACACTGCATACATTGAGAATCCGCAGAATCTCAAAAAGGGCGATTCACTTGAGTTGACCATAGATACATCATCAGAGGCTCTGACAGCGGACTATATATCGACAAGTCATATGTCAGAACCGAGAACGGACAGTCATATATATACAAGGATGACAACGGAAAGCTCAAAAAGCAGTCTGTCAAAACAGGCAAGTCACTCTGGGGCTCATATGTGGAGATAAAGTCAGGTCTGACAAATGATGACTATATTGCATTCCCGTATGGAGTCAGGGAGGGCGAGAAAACCAAGGTATCCGAAGATGGTATGTATTAGTTTAGCAGGGAGGATTAAAGATGCTTGAAAATATTAGATTGTCCTTTAGGGGAATCTGGTCACATAAGATGCGTTCGTTTCTGACCATGCTTGGAATCATCATCGGAATTGCAGCAATTATTGCGATTGTTTCCACAATTCAGGGCACAAACGAACAGATAGAAAAGAACCTCATAGGTTCGGGAAGTAATAATGTAAAGGTAACACTGCAGAAGGATGGCTATGATATGGATCTATCATATGATACGGCGCCGGCGGGGGTGACTGAGGTATCGGCTGCCACACTTGACAGCATAAAGGAGCTCGACCATGTGCAAAATGCAGCTCTTTACCGTACAAGACAGGCTTACAATGCAGTCTATTATTTGAACACGGCGCTTTCGGGCGGCAATATAACAGGTGTAGATGACGGATATTTCGATACTGCAAGCTATGTAGTCATGAAGGGCAGAGGCTTCTCAAAGAATGACTATGCAAAGGCCCGCAGGGTGGCACTCATCGATGAGAGCGTGGAGAGCAGCCTGTTTTCAGGAGAGAGCGCGCTCGGCAAGACAGTAGAGATACAGGGATATCCGTTTACAGTAGTCGGTGTAGTCACGGAAAAGGACAGCTATGACCTGGTAATAAACTCAATTGATGATTACTATATGTATGCCTATGATGACAGCCAGGGCAATGTATTTGTGCCAAGCGGAACATGGCCGGTTATATTTGGTTATGATGAGCCGCAGAACCTTTTGCTTAAGGCAGACAGCACGGATACCATGGCTACAGTGGGAAAGGCTGCTGAGGAGATACTTAACAGCAATTTAAATGTTACAGACGGCTCTGATGTGACCTACAAGGCACAGGATTTACAGGAGCAGGCAAAGCAGATACAGCAGCTCAGCCAGTCAACCAATATGATGCTCATATGGATAGCCGGAATATCACTGCTGGTCGGTGGTATCGGTGTCATGAATATCATGCTTGTGTCAGTCACAGAGCGTACCTCAGAGATAGGACTTAAAAAGGCAATCGGAGCGGGAAAGGGAGCAATACTTGGACAGTTCCTCACAGAGGCAGTTGTTCTCACAAGTCTTGGAGGTCTGGTCGGAGTGCTGGTCGGAGTGATACTCTCTAAGATCATCTCAATGCTAAACGGCACGCCGACAGCGATAAGTCCGGCAGCAGCTATACTTGCGGTGCTTTTTTCCATGGCGATCGGAATCATATTCGGTATGCTTCCATCATACAAGGCAGCGAACCTAAACCCTATTGATGCACTGCGCCATGAGTAATTCTTATTGAAATCGCTGCTATTGTGAAAAAAATAACAATTCTTTGTATTTTGATGAATACAAGGGTAGAAAAAGTTTAAAAAATTTTGTAAAATGTTCCTAGTAGATAAATACTGTACTAGGAGCATTTTTTTAGAGGAATCAGGTCATGTGATATGGGAAGTGTCATATGGTATAATGATTCTTCTAAGTATGTAATTAATCAGGTAACAAAATATACATTATTTTAAGGAAAAGGAGATAATATGTACGCTGACGAAAACGTAATCAAAATCAAACATGCAGTTTTGCTTGAGGTCGCAAAGGCTGCATTTGCAGGTAACCTCGATGAGATCAGAGATGACATCCCATTTACACTTATTCCGGGACCGACACCTCAGTTCCGTTGCTGTATCTACAAGGAGAGAGAAATCATCGTCAACGTGTCAGACTTGCAGAGGGTAAAGCACCAAGCGCAAACGATGACGGCAATATCATCCAGGTAATCAGCTCAGCATGTGAGGATTGTCCGATTTCAAGCTACACAGTTACTGAGAACTGTCAGAACTGTCTTGGCAAGGCTTGTATCAATGCATGTAAGTTCGGAGCAATTGAGGCAGGACGTCTCCGCTCACATATCGACCCACAGAAGTGTAAGGAGTGTGGACGCTGTGCACAGGCATGTCCTTACAACGCTATCGCTCATTTAAAGAGACCATGTAAGTTCTCTTGCCCTGTAAATGCCATTACATACAATGAGTACGGCATTTCAGTGATTGATGAGAGCAAATGTATCAGATGTGGTAAGTGTATCCACAGCTGTCCATTCGGAGCTATCGGATCAAAGACATACATCGTAGATGTAATCGATGCAATCAAGTCGGAGAACAAGCATGTATACGCTATGGTTGCACCAGCAGCAGAGGGACAGTTTGGTGTAAACATCACTATGAACAGCTGGAAGAAGGCTATGCAGGCAGTTGGCTTCAACGGTTTTGTTGAGGTAGCACTCGGAGGAGATATGACAGCAGCATACGAGGCTGACGAGTGGCTTGAGGCATACGAGGCAGGGGAGAAGAAGGTTACATCATGCTGTCCTGGATTTGTAAATATGGTTAGAAAGCACTATCCTGAGCTTGCTGACAAGATTTCTACAACTGTTTCACCTATGTGTGCAGTTTCAAGAATGATCAAGGCAAAGGATCCTGATGCAGTTACAGTATTCATCGGACCATGTGTTGCCAAGAAGTCAGAGGTACATGATCAGAAGATAGAGGGCAATGCAGACTATGTACTTACCTTCAGCGAGATTCGTGCTATTATGAAGGCAAAGGGAGTACAGCTTGAGGCTGATGATACCTCATATCAGGAGGGCTCAGTATTCGGTAAGCGTTTCGCAAACTCAGGCGGAGTTACAGCAGCTGTAATCGAGAGCATGAAGGAAAAAGGCGAGGATGTTGATTGTAAGGTTTGCAAGGCAAACGGAGCAGCAGAGTGTAAGAAGGCACTTCTCCTCATGAAGGCAGGCAAGCTTCCTGAGAACTTCATCGAGGGAATGGCATGTGAGGGCGGCTGCGTAGGCGGACCAAGCTCATACAATGACATGGTATCTACCAAGAAGTTCCGTGATGATCTCTTAAGCAGAGCAGATGACAGAAAGATTCGTGACAACATCGCCAACTACCATATGGAGACATTTGAGATGCACCGTAAGGAGCAGTAATAAAATGATTGTTACAGCATAATTTTTTTAAATCCCCCGACTTGTTCGGGGGATTTTTGTGATTGCGAATATCTACAAAAAGATATGTGGTTAGTCATATTGAGAACTGAATAGTAACAAAGATATTAAATAAATTAAGTACATATTACGACTCTATCACGGGTTTTCGGGATAAAGAAACAATTGTAACACAACTGAAATATATGAAGCCAACATTAAGAAATTCTCAAGGAATTTGCAGTAGCAAAAAAGATTGTTTAACGCTATAATAGATACTGCTTGAAATAATATTATCAGGTTTGAGTAATAATATAGAGAGAATAATTATAAAATGCTAAAGAGGATTGGAAAAATGGACAAAAATAAAAAGATGATTATCGGCATACTTACGGCTGCAATAGTTCTGGTGGTGGCGTTTATAGTGTATATCACATGCTTTGATTCACATATTGAGTTCAGCAGCAAGTTCAAAAACGGTATTACTGTTGAGTATGGCAAAAAGTTTGAGCCGCCAAAAATCAAGGCGTATGTCAGAGGCAGGCTTATAAATCGAAAGGGAAAAGAGATAAAATGCACTATAGACAGTAATGTCGATGCAACAAAGATAGGTTCATACGAGATAAAAGTAACTGCTCAATACGGTAAAAAAACAGCGACACAGACCATCAAGGTTGAGGTGAGGGATAAGAAGGCTCCGGAGATTGCATTAAATGGCGATGCAGAGATGACTGTAGAGGCAGGCAGCGAGTTCAGTGACCCGGGATATACGGCAACTGACAACTATGATGGGGATCTGACAGACAAGGTATCTGTCACAGGAGATGTCGATACTTCAAAGCCGGGAGACTATGAGATAAAGTACAGTGTCGCTGACTCGTCAAAGAATGAGATCGAGGTCAAAAGGACTGTGCATGTCACAGATACCACTGCACCGCAGATAAAGCTTTCGGGTGATGATTTTATGTCTGTAAAAAAAGGTGATAAGTACAAAGATCCGGGATACACGGCAACAGACAATTGTGACGGAGACATCACAGACAGTGTCAAGGTATCAGGAGATAAGGTAGATAAGGATAAGGCAGGAAAGTATACTGTGACCTATGAGGTCTCAGATTCATCAGGCAATAAGGCTACAGCTACAAGAGTGGTCAGTGTGTATGATCCGGTTGCCACGGCAGACACGGTAAACCCGGGCAACAAGATTATTTATCTTACCTTTGACGATGGTCCCGGAAAGTATACACAGGGACTTTTAGATTTACTTGATAAATACAATGTAAAGGTCACCTTCTTTGTTACAAATACTCATCCTGACTATCAGAACCTGATAGCAGAGGAGGCAAAGAGAGGCCATACAGTGGCTATCCACTCTGCCAGCCACAAATACGACCAGATATATACAAGTGAGCAGGCATTCTTTGATGACCTTGAGCAGATGAACAGTATCATAAAGGCACAGACTGGAAATGATGCGTCAATCATCAGATTCCCGGGTGGCTCGTCAAATACTGTGAGCAAGGATTACTGTCCGGGCATTATGACACAGCTCGTAAATGATGTGACAGCAAGAGGGCTTTTATACTGTGACTGGAATGTATCGAGCGGAGATGCAAATAATAAGCCAATCAGCACGGAACAGGTAGTGCAGAATGTCATTTCAGGAGTACAGAGCCACAACGTATCAGTTGTATTGCAGCACGACATAAAGGATTTCAGTGTCAATGCGGTCGAGCAAATCATCCAGTGGGGACAGGCGAACGGTTACACGTTTTTACCACTCACCACAAGCTCACCGATGTCTCATCATCGTGTAAACAACTAAAATCATTCAAATAAAAAAGCGCAAAAAAGAAGAGTTCAAAATGAACTCTTCTTTTTTAATCATGATTCTTATATCTTATTCCCCAATTAACATTTTTGTAACTATCATCTTACCTAAATATATAATAAAGAAAAAGGTACATAGAAACTAGATTGCCTGGGTGGTCAAAATTATTTAACTACCTCAACGTTAACTGCCTGTGGACCTTTAGCGCCATCAGTGATATCGAACTCTACTGATGCACCTTCCTCGAGAGTTTTGAAGCCCTCCATGTTAAGTCCTGAGAAATGTACGAATACATCCTTTCCGTCCTCGGCTGTGATGAATCCGTAACCTTTTTGGTTATTGAACCATTTTACTGTACCTTTGCTCATCGAAAGTACCTCCAAATAATAATAATGCTGCTTACGCAACTAACGTTAGAATAGCATAACAGGTTTAAGATGTAAAGCAATAAAGTCAAAGTTCTTTAAAGTTTATGTCATTATTTGCTAAAAATTTCATTACAAGCTTATCCCATTCACTGTCTAATGTCTTATCCGCTGAAAAAATATTGTAGGATATTCCGGTTGTCAGAGTCAGAAGTTTATTCTGATACCTGATATTTATGAAAAAACCACTGATATCAGACAATGTGAAAGCAGAGTGTAGACTGCTTAGGGTGTGCTCCATGTTTTCAGGTGAAAGCAGAAAGACAAACTTGAATGACGATGGAGTCTGTCTGCCCTTTATCAGGTCAAAGCAGTTTGTGCGAAGCATCCTAAAGGGGAGTATGCTATAGCCAGCTATACCATTTTCCTCAAGCTCTGTGGAGCTGTAAAAGCCCTTTTGCAGGTGACCGTCTATGACGTATGAGGCTGCCTTTGTGATGACGGCCTCCTGGAGCAGGAAGTTGTCAAAGATTTCCGTGCGAAGCAGCTTGTTCATAAAGTCCTTTGTGTCTGTCAGTTCAATTGATATCATAAATTCTCCTCATTTTCCACAGTGTATGTGACAGCGAATGATTGTTCTAAGTGGTTTTGAATAGCTATCGATTATTATATCATACATCAGATTCGCGGATTATGCCATAAAAATAAAGCCTGTTCAACTGGAATAATTGTAAAGTCCGTGGTAGAATAAATGCGTTATGCAATGAAAACAGGAGGCAATCCATGAAACAGGAAAAATTATTTGATTTACTAAAAGCGGCTGTTTCACCATGCGAGTGTGTGAAGGCTGCAAAGCAGGAGCTTTTGGAAAACGGATTTGAGGAGATAGATTATACAGGTGACTGGAAGCTTGTGCGCGGTGGCAGGTATGTCTTAAATCACCATGATACGACCATGTTTGCGTTTACTGTAGGAAGCGGCTACAACAAAAAGGATATGGTGCGAATAGCGGCAGCTCACACAGACTATCCATATCTTCGCATAAAGCCAAATCCGGATTTTATGACAAACTCATATGCACAGGTCAATGTAGAGGTGTATGGAGGACCGATTTTAAATACATGGTTTGACAGACCTCTCGGAGTGGCAGGGCGCGTGGCTATAAAGAGTGAGGATGTGTTCAATCCGCGTATGGTGCTATATAGGTCTAAAAAGCCTGTCATGATTATTCCAAATCTTGCCATTCATATGAACAGGGATGTGAATAAGGGTGTCGGGATAAATAATCAGGTGGATCTGATGCCGGTGCTTGATTCAATACCTGAGGATGAAAGGACCACGGATTATTTCCTTAGCTTTCTGGCTAGAGAGCTGTCTGTGGAAAAGAGCGATATCATAGACTTTGAGCTCAATACATTTTGTATGGAGGAGCCTTGCTTTGTCGGTGTGAATGACACCATGATTTCATCACCGAGAATCGACAACCAGTCATCCTGCAGGGCACTTCTTGATGCCATAGAGGATGGAAACAGAGCTGATGGAATAAATATCATAGCGCTTTTTGATCATGAGGAAATTGGCAGCAGCAGTAAGCAGGGCGCGGCTCTATAATGCTTCACGATATGCTCAGACGTATTTTAAGAAATATGGACCTTTCGGAAAATGAAATAGATGAGAGCATATATGATGCCATGCTTTTGTCTGTCGATGTGGCTCATGCGCTTCATCCTAATAAAAAGGAAAAGATGGATATCACAAATAAGCCTGTCATGGGTAAAGGCTTTTGTATCAAGCAGGCGTGCTCGCAGTCGTATGCTACGGATGCACAGGCTATTGCTATTCTATGTCAGCTGTGTGATGAAAAGGGCATACCTTACCAGCGTTTTGTGAACCGTTCGGACAGCCGCGGTGGCAGCACACTTGGCTCGATTGCAGGTACGCTTTTGCCGGTAAAGACGGTGGATATAGGTATACCTATTCTTGCAATGCACTCAGCCTGTGAGCTTATGGGAGTACGCGACATGAAAGCCTTAAGTGACTGTGTGACGGCCTTTTTCGGGTATTTAGGGAAATAAATACAGAAACCTCTTGCATAAGTTTAGTTTTCGTGTTACTATGACGTAGTAATGAAAACTACTTGTTACGGAATGAAATAACTTTTAAAAAAGTAATTTAAACTTTTGTTATCATATAGTGCAGGAGGAATAGATATGTATAAGATTATAATAGATAGCTGTGGTGAGCTCACAGACAGCCTTAAGAAGGATGGACATTTTTGCAATGTGGCACTCGAGCTTGATGTTGACGGATACAGGATTCGTGATGATGAGAGCTTTGACCAGCACGATTTCTTAAGAAGAGTAAAGGAGAGTGTAAAGGGGCCAAAATCGTCATGCCCGTCTCCTGAGGAGTACATGCAGGCTTTTGAGGGAGAGGCTGACCATGTATATGTTGTCACACTTTCGGGCAAGCTCAGCGGCTCATACAACAGCGCTGTTTTAGCAGTCAATCTGTACAACGAGGAGCATGAGGACGGTGGCAAGCAAATCTATGTATTCAATTCCTGCTCAGCATCTATAGGCGAGACACTAATCGGTATGAAGGTGCAGGAGCTTGAAGAGAGTGGACTTTCGTTTGATGAGGTTGTAAAGCAGACAGAGGAGTATATAGCTTCAATGAATACCTTCTTTGTGCTTGAGACACTTGATACATTAAGAAAGGCAGGGCGATTAAGCAACCTGAAGGCTTTTGTGGCCAGCACTTTAAATATAAAGCCTGTCATGGGCTCAACCGATGAGGGCTCAATCCAGCAGCTCGGTCAGGCCAGAGGCATGAAGAGGCACTTACCAAGATGGTAGAGGATGTTGTGGCTGCCACAAAGGACTGTGAGCACAGGATTCTTGCAATTTCACACTGCAACTGCCCGGAGCGTGCACAGTATGTGAAGCTTGTCTTGAGAAGCTTGCCAGATTTAAGAAGATTGTCATTGTGGATACTGCCGGCATCTCAAGCATGTATGCAAATGACGGGGGCATTATTATAGCAGTATAAGGATATGGTCTTTATTTTATCGGCCGGATATATTATAATGATGGCATGGGAAATTTAGATTACACACAGGTTTTAAACAAAATAGAAAACACACGCCGTTTCGGCAATGAGCCGGGAGTGGTGGTGACAGCACAGGTCATAAAGGTGCTGAGAGAAAAAGGAAAGCAAAAGCGCACAATACCGTATATCCATGTGGCAGGCACCAATGGAAAGGGCTCGGTGTGCGCTTTTTTTTCTAGTATATTAAAAAAAGTGCATATGAGGGTAGGCACGTTTGTATCACCGCATCTGGTGGATTTTGAGGAGCGCATCACGGTTGATGGGCGTATGATACCTAAGGAGGATGTCACAAAGCTTGGAAACTATCTGCTTGATATAGATTTTGGCATAGGACTTACGATGTTTGACTACTGTCTTGCCATGGCTCTTTTGTACTTTGAGGAGCAGCAGTGCGATTATATGGTCATTGAGACAGGGCTCGGAGGCAGGCTTGACTCAACGAATGCAATCGGTACACCGCAATGTGCCGTTATTACAAAGATAGGCTATGACCATATGGCTATCCTTGGCAGTGATATAGCGGATATAGCGGCTGAGAAGGCCGGTATTATAAAGGAAAATGTTACAGTGGTGGTGGAACAGCAGGATAAACGTGCTATGCAGGTGATCGAGCAGGAAGCACAAAAAAAGCATGCAAGGATAATCACTGTGGAGCAAAGCGATATAGCACGCTGCAGCGGCTACGCACTGAGGCTTTGTGGCACATTTCAGTGGGAGAATGCTGCAGCTGCAGAGCTTGCGGCGCGGTATGTGCTGGGAAAGCGCTATGGCGGGTCGGAATATGAAATGCAATATGATAAGACAGGGGCAAAGAGAGAGGAAACAGACCTGAATGACAGGATAAAGAGTGCACTTGAAGAGGCTGTGTGGCCGGGACGCATGGAGATAGTATCAAAGGGGCCGTTTCTGCTAGTGGACGGAGCACACAACAGCAATGGCGTTGATGCGCTCAAGGAAAGCCTCATGCATATGTATCCGGGTGAGAAATTTTGCTTTTTCATGGGAGTCATGGCTGATAAGGACTACGATGTCATGATACGTGAGATTTTACCTCTTGCTGAGGAGTTTTATACAGTGACACCGGATTCAGACAGGGCACTGCAGGCATCGAACCTTGCTGATTTTATCAGAAAAGAGGGAGTTAAGGCAACAGAGCTTTCAGGAGTTGATGAGATAAGAAAGCACCTGAAAAGAGATACGAAAAATGTTGCATTTGGCTCCTTGTATTTTATTGGGGAGCTTAAACAGCACCGGATATAAACACCGGAAATATAGCAATATCGCTTGTGATCGGACTGCTGCTTGGGCGTCCGTTTGGAAGGGTTAATACAGCTATTGAAAAAAGTAAGAAAAAGTCAGGCCTTATCTTATAATATAATAGTAAAAAAAGCTATATAGAAACTTAAGTTATGGTTATTATAAAAAAATAGTACTAGACATTTTTTTCCTATTGTACTAGAATGAGCATAAATGATAGTAGACCCGATATATGATAACGCTAGGTTATATCGGATCCGTAAAGAAACGGAGGATATAAAGATGGAAAAGAAGGATATCGATTGGTCAAACCTTAGTTTTGGCTACCGGGAAACAGATTACAGCTATGTTTCTAATTATAAAGATGGAAAGTGGGACGATGGACAGCTCACAAAGGATCATACAGTGACACTTAATGAGTGTGCGGGAGTATTCCAGTATGCACAGACATGCTTCGAGGGACTTAAGGCATACACAACAGAGGATGGCAGAATTGTCTGCTTCAGACCTGACTTAAACGCACAGCGTCTTAAGGATTCATGTGAGAGACTTGAGATGCCTGTATTCCCGGAGGATAGATTTGTAAAGGCAGTTGAGGAAGTAGTAAAGGCAAATGCTGCATGGGTTCCACCATACGGCTCAGGCGCTACACTCTATATCAGACCATATATTATGGGAACAAACGCAGTAATCGGTGTAAAGCCGGCTGATGAGTATCAGTTCAGAATCCTTGTAACACCTGTAGGACCATACTTCAAGGGTGGCGCAAAGCCAATTACAATCCGTGTGTCAGACTTTGATAGAGCAGCACCTCACGGAACAGGACATATCAAGGCCGGACTCAACTATGCAATGAGTCTTCATGCTATTGTAGATGCACATGCACAGGGCTTTGCAGAGAATATGTACCTCGATCCTGCAACACGTACAAAGGTAGAGGAGACAGGTGGTGCAAACTTCATCTTTATCACAAAGGATGGCACATTTGTTACACCTAAATCAGACAGCATCCTGCCATCAATCACACGCCGTTCACTGATGGTAGTTGCAGAGAAGTACTTAGGACTCAAGGTTGAGCACAGAGAGGTGCTCTTTGATGAGGTAAAGGATTTTGCTGAGTGTGGACTTTGCGGAACAGCAGCAGTAATCTCACCGGTAGGAAAGATTGTAGACCACGGCAAGGAAATCTGCTTCCCAAGCGGTATGGATGAGATGGGACCTGTCACAAAGAAGCTTCGTGACACACTTACAGGCATTCAGATGGGCCATATTGATGGACCGGATGGATGGGTTCACGAGATTAAATGTGATTAATTAAGTGTGATTAGTAAGAATATGCATTTATAATAAAAGCACCGGGTATTATGTTATGTCGTAATATCTGGTGCTTTTGTATTGTCTTACATACTTATTTTATGTGGCATAATAAGACGATTTGTGCTAATATACTCTTATATGTATGCAAATGTTTATAAAAGCTTGGAATAGATATATAAAAGCAAACAAAAGAGATAACCGGGGGATAATTAAATGGACGAGTATGAAAAGATAAGACAGAGAAAGCGCGAAGAATATAGAAAGAGACACCGCGCCCAGGTCAGAAGAAAGCAGCTTATTGGCAATGGCATTGTTATAGGCGTGATAATACTTATAATTGCAACGATAATCATAGTTGTAGCTTTAAGGGGCAAAAAGGCAAAGCAGGAAGAAGTAAAGGCAGAGGTGACCAGTACTCTTTACAATCCTATACAGCCAAAGCTTGATGTACAGCTGCTGACACCCAATCCGTATTCCAGACCACAGAAGGCACTAGAGAAGGTAAACGGCATAGTTGTCCATTATACAGCAAATCCGGGTACGTCAGCCAGACAAAACAGAGACTATTTCAATGGCCTGGCAGAGACCAAAAAGACCAAAGCAAGCTCACACTTTGTTATAGGATTAGAGGGTGAGATAGTGCAGTGCATACCTTGCAATGAGATATCGTATGCATCTAATAACAGAAACAGTGACACAATATCGATAGAGTGCTGTATAGAGGATGAGACAGGAAAGTTCAACGACAGTACATACCAGTCGCTCATAGAGCTCACCACATGGCTTATGGGGCGGTATGATCTGAGCGCTGATGATGTAATAAGGCACTACGATGTGACAGGCAAGAAGTGTCCGCTATACTTCGTGGAGCATGAGGATGCGTGGGAGCAGTTTCACAAGGATCTGGATACATACATCGAAGAAAATGGTGTGCCAAAGGAAGAGACAAACCAAACCTGATAATATACAATAAATTAAAGGATGATTTAAAAAATGAAGGAAATTATCGGAAATCTGTTAAAAAAAGAGAACGTACGTCAGAATCTGAGCAGCCTCAGACAGGAGATTAAAGATGAAAATGCATTAGCAGAGGCTCTAAAACTGCTTGCAGGAGAAGATGAGCTGCTTGTGTCGTTTATGGGAGCAGACGATGCAAAAACCAGAAAGAACGCAGCGCTTCTGATAGGAGATCTTCATATGTCACAGCTTTCTGATGAGGTTTTTAAAGCATACGAGGCTGAACAGATGCGCTTTGTAAAGGGCTCATATCTGGCGGCGCTGTCACAGCTGGACTGCAAAGAGCTCTTGCCACAGCTTATGGAACGTGCAAAAGAGCTTGAGCATATGACAGTCACAGATGAAAATAGGAAGCATATTGAGGAAGAATTAAACGAGATAAATAAAATCTTGATTAAATATAATGGGATAAAGCACCATACACCTGTGCTCGAGGGAGTAAAGGCTGAGCTGCTTCTGATGACAAACCGCCTTCACAGAGAGGTGGTACGACGTCAGATACCGGTTAAGGATACAAAGCTGCATCCGCTTGGAGTGCTTGTAAAGACTGACAATATACCTCTTATCATGCAGGTGCGCACATTCAGAAAAATGTACTTTACCATACATGCAGCATCGCTTCTGCCAAAGGATGCACAGGAAGCAGCCGCACTTCTTGCAGAGTCAGATATGTATGATATATTAAGACGCATGCACCGTGAGGGTGGTCCGTTTTACTATCGTATTGAGAGCACGGCAGATGCGGCGTACCAGAGCAGGCTTGCGAAAGCTATCGATATGCATTTTGCGGGCAGGATGATCAATTCACCAAATGATTACGACGTGGTGATCAAGCTCATACCGACAAAAAATGACAATTTTTTTGTCTGCATGAGATTATGTTCTATACAGGATAATAGATTTGCGTACAGAAAGAATGTGCTTCCTACGTCGATGCATCCGTCACAAGCGGCACTTATTGTTTCACTTGCAAAGCCGTATCTTAAGGAAACGGCACAGATCATGGATCCGTTCTGCGGAGTTGGTACACTACTTATAGAGCGCGCACATTTAGTCCCGGCACGCGAGATATATGCTACAGATACCTATGGAGATGCAATCACTATGGGCAGAGAGAATGCTGCGCTTGCCAAAACAAGAATTAATTTTATACACAGGGATTTCTTTGATTTCAGACATGACTACAAATTTGATGAGCTGATTACGGATATGCCGGTTCGTAACCGACAGACCAAGGCGGAGATGGAGCTTTTTTACGAGAGGTTTTTCGACAAGGCCGCAGAGCATCTGGTATCCGGCGGAATCATAGTCATGTATTCAAATGAGATTGGGTTTGTGAAGAAACAAATCAGGCTGCGTGTCGAATACCGTCTGCTTCAGGAGACATGTATTCTCGATAAGAAAGACTTTTATTTGTTTGTTATCAGATATGAGGATTGATTTGTGTGAGTTTTTAGGAGGAAAAAGGCGGGTCTGGATTAGCTTAAATGCATAATAAATGAAAAAAATATAGAAAAATAAAAATAAGTGTTGACATATTTGGTTTGATTTGATATTATATCAAAGTCGCGTGAGACAAGCGACAGAAAATCAAATATATGCGGAAGTGTCGGAACTGGCAGACGAGCAAGACTAAGGATCTTGTGATTATTGCAATCGTGTGGGTTCAAGTCCCATCTTCCGCATTATAAAATTAAAAAGGGTTAAGCCTTAGGGCTTAGCCCTTTTTGATTTTAGAAGCGGAAGCGGACCTTGTCCCCATGGGTCCAAGGTCTCCGCTCCGCTCCGGTCGGCGCAGAGCAGACATCCCCCGGATGTCTTGCGCCCCATCTTCCGCATGGCTACAGTTGTTGTAGGGCGAGTGCTCCATGGTTCAAGGTCTACGCTCTGCACTCCATCTTCCATGTTAAAATGGGGTAAGCTAAATTATACGGATTTCGTTCAAAATTGCATATTAGATCAGAAGGAGAGGACAAGCTTATGAGTCAGAAAAAATACAGTTTATTATACCCGGATACAAATGCACAATACCGGACATTGAGTGATGTGACTATGCATGATCTGGGGATGGATCAAATCTGCAAAAAGCTGTCAGCAAAGGAGCGGGAGCAGAACTTCATCCAAAACGTGATGGCGCGTATATATGCAGATCCGGCGGTGACACAGTACCGCTGCGATATTTTCGAGGATGTCCTTCAACAGAAAAAAATGCGTGATGATCTTATGGAAATACTCGAGCGCATCAGCTTTCTGAGGGAGTACGGCAGCTTTAACCGGGAATATGATGAGAGTGCCTGCATCTGGATCTGTTGCATCGGCTGGACGAGCTTAATGATTATATCAAGTGTGTGGATGCGCTTCATACATGTCTGGCAGCTTCGGACATTCATTCCGCAGGCTTTCTGGGTTTAAAAGCTTATGTGGAGAAAATCTATGCGGACAACGGATTTGCGGAACTGAAAAAAGATATCTCAGAACTGAAAATGGACACTTCACAGCTTAAGAGCATTACGGTAGGTATTAACTTGAATGACCGCTTTGAAGCGGACGGAATCGGTCTGATATCTGTAAACAGCAAATATTTTACCAAGTCCGGAATCCTGGGCAATTTTTATGACCATATTGCGTCAAAGGATCGGATCAATGAGGATACCATATGGAAAAAGAATTTCAAATTTCAGCCATTTGATGTGAATGCAGACGCGGTGATCAGCACTCCTATGCAGAAGGTGATGGATACAGCTGTTATGCGGTCGGAAAGCCGGGGTGGTATTGTGAAGCTTCCCGAGGGAGATCAGGCAAAGGATGTGACTCGTTATACAGACCGAATCGTCAACCATATGATTTCCCATATGGTGAAAAGAGTCAGAGAAGTACTGAACAAATATGTTTCTATTACCATTACCGACATGACAGACTTGATTCCGGAGCTGCTCTACTATATCAAATGGGCGGAGTACATTCAAAAATTGCAGGAACAGGGCTTTACCTTTGCTAAAGCTTCTGTATATAAAGCGGGAGAAAATGAATCTGATCCGTATATGATGCAGGCACGTGGAATTTACAATTTAAAGCTTGCTGTTTTGAGACAGAGGAGTCCGGGAATATTGTACCGAATGATATGGATTTCGACCGGAATAGGAGAGTGTATATCTTAACAGGTGCCAACCGAGGTGGAAAGACGACAATTACACAGGCTGTTGGGCAGTTGTTTGTGTTGGCGCAGGGTGGCATATATATTCCGGGAAAAGCATTTACATTTTCCCCTGTTACAGGTATTTACACCCATTTCCCGGCAGATGAGGACAAGACATTGGATTTAGGAAGGCTTGGGGAAGAATGTAAGCGTTTTAAGGCAATCTATGAGGAGGCTGACAGCAGGAGTCTGCTTTTGATGAATGAATCATTTTCTACCACTTCGTTTGAAGAAGGGTACTACATTGCCAAGGACAGTGTCAGGGCAATTTTACATAAGGGAATGAGGACCATTTATAATACACATATGCATAAGCTGGCATTTGATGTGGAGGAAATGAATGAAGAGCAGCAGAAGGCAGAGCACACAGATGGGAAAGCGTTTTCCATGATCGTGCACATGAAAGGGACAGAACGCTCCTATCAGATTGAAGTGGCGCCTCCGGAAGGGAAATCCTATGCAAGCGAGATTGCGCAGAAGTATGGGGTTACATATGAGATGCTGGTGAAATAAGGAAATGAGCTCCAAAATCGAAACTTTGAAAGGTAAAACGGTCGTGCTTTAAACTCTGTTTTCATCATCCGGTTCGGGAATTTTATAAGATATATCTTTCTTGTCACCGGGAATATGGCGACACAGATACTTCAATGGACAAGGCAGAAACGATGTCGGAGAAGCTTGCCAGATTGCAGAAAGAAGCAGAAAGCCATAGACAAAACAGTCGAAGAACATTTTACAAAGAAATGAGGTAACACTCCTCCTCTTCAGGAATTATGTCCAGTCAATATTGGTATTACCTGTTGGATCGAATTATTGGACTCGAGAAACATGAGCGAATCACAGAAGATGCGCAGGCCAGAATGCTAAAAGAGGCAGTTCAGACTTCGTACCGACGAGGTGGAGAAGAAACAACCCAAACTCAGCTAAAAAGCCGGAGAAAAAGTAGCTGAAACTGCAGAAATCCCCAAAACAGCTCCCAAACCCAGCCAAAAAGCTGGAGAAAAGCCGGCAAAGACCTGGCAAAAAGTAGCTGAAATCACTATAAATCTCAAAACAGTTAAAAAAATCAGGTTATTGCTGAAGCGTATAGATTCATTAGTGGGGTAATACAATATATTAAGGGGCAAAATAATAATCCAAAACATAAATGGTATTTGAAAATTTAGCAGAAAATATATTGACTTTGTGAATGAAATTAAGTAATATATGCACATAGAACAAAAACTTTCGAGGTTTTTATCAGAAATGGTGCTTGCACCAAGTTTGGGTTTGAAAAAAGTCCGTTACAATATACAGAGATGTTATGTGTATTGTAATGGACTTTTTAGTTGCGGAAGTAAGAAACGATGAGCTATGTTGCAAAGATAGTCTATGATAAAGATAATCGTGTAACAGAAGAGAACGATGCACATGGGAAAATAAAGGAAATGAGAAACAGAATGAGAAAAATAGTAGCAGCTACAGAAGAAAATAAAGAAGAAATTTTAAAATTGTATAAGATACAGCTAGGCAGGGAGTTTTGTCCATGGGACGATTCTTATCCTGGAATGAAGGAGATTGAGTTTGATCTTGGTAGAGAATCTTTGTTTGTAATGATTGATGGGCAGGAGATTAATGCTGATGCCGGAAGCAAAGAGGACAGAATTATCGCAGCGATTTCAATTGATGATGATCCACAGGTGGAGAGGCTTGATTGCTGGAGCCATAAACTGGCACCCGGGCTGAGCTTTCAAGACTTGCGGTTCATCCGGATTTTCAGAATCAGAAAATTGCGAGACAAATGCTGGTATTTGGGATGGAAGAGCTCGCAAGGAGAGGATACAAAAGTGTGCATTTTTTAGTCAACAAGCTCAATGTGAAAGCTCTGCGCTCGTATGCAGTGTTTGGATTTGATACAGTGGGTGAATGCAGCCTGTATGGGCAGCCGTTTTTGTGCTATGAAAAGAGCCTGTAAAAAAAATATGATTTTTTTTGAAAAAAAGTGCTTGCATTTTTGAAAACAATCTGATATTATATACGAGTCGCGTGAGACAAGCGGCGAAAACAAAATATATGCGGAAGTGTCGGAACTGGCAGACGAGCAAGACTAAGGATCTTGTGATTATTGCAATCGTGTGGGTTCAAGTCCCATCTTCCGCATTATAAAACTAAAAAGGGTTAAGCCTTAGGCTTAGCCCTTTTTAATTTTAGAAGCGGAAGCGGACCTTGTCCCCATGGGTCCAAGGTCTCCGCTCCGCTACGGTCGTTGCAGAGCAGACGTCCCCCGGACGTCTTGCAACCCATCTTCCGCAAGGCTCCGGTCGTCGTGGTAGAGCAGGCGCCCTATATTGAATGATAAGTCAGGAAAGGTAAGATTTTTATGATTAGATTTAATAACGATTACAACCGCGGTGCATTTGATTGCATTTTGAAAGCACTGGCGGATACAAATACAACCAGCTATCCGGGATATGGTGAGGATGAGTGGTGCGATAAGGCTGAGCAGATTATTAAGGGGCTTATTGGCAGAGATGATTCCATGATTAAATTTATTCCGGGTGCGACACAGGCCAATTATGTTGTGGTTGCGGCGGCACTTTCATCCGTGCAGAGCGTGATTGCAGCGGATACGGGACATATCAATTGCCACGAGGCAGCTTCTATTGAGAATACAGGTCATAAGATTCTTGCGCTTCCTAACACGGATGGTAAAATCAGTGCTGCGCAGATTGAGGCGTGTGCCGCAGAGTATTATGACAATGCAAAGCCTGAGTATCTGACAGAGCCAAAGATGGTTTATATTTCATTTCCGACTGAGCAGGGTACTCTTTACACGAAAAGAGAGCTTTGCGATATAAGTGCTGTCTGCAAGAAATACGGCATGTACCTGTTTGTTGATGGTGCGAGAATGGGCTATGGACTGGGCTCAGATAAAAATGACCTTACACTTTGTGATTTTGCCATGCTTTCGGATGTTTTTTATATCGGTGGCACAAAGTGTGGTGCGCTCTTTGGCGAAGCGCTGGTTATAAATGCTGAGGATATCAAGTATCGTTTTAAGGCTTATATGAAGCAAAACGGTGCAGTGCTTGCAAAGGGCTGGCTGATGGGCTTACAGTTTGCCACTATGCTTGAGAATGGTGATTATTTTGAAAAGACAAAGCGTGCCGATGAGCTTGCCATGCAGATTAAAGAGGCATTTGAACAGAAGAAGGTACCGTTTTGGGTTGAGAGCTTTACAAATCAGCAGTTTGTGATTTTATCGGATGAGCAGAAGAAGACACTTGCCGAGAAGTACTATTTTGAAGAGATGGGAAGAGAAAAAGAGGGCACTGTAGTGCGATTTTGTACCAGCTGGGCCACAAAACAGGAGGAGGTTGATGCACTGGTTTTAGATATATCAAAGCTGGTGTAGTAACAGATTTATAGTTTTTCGTACATTTCGTATAGTTTTTTAAATTTATGCTTGCATTCTTCTAAACTTTTTGGTAGAATAATGCTTGTTCGCAGGAGTGGCGGAATTGGCAGACGCGCAGGCTTCAGGTGCCTGTGGTAGCAATATCGTGTGGGTTCAAGTCCCATCTCCTGCATTAACAGGGAAGTCGGTGAACGGCTTCCTATTTTATTTTGTGCAGATAATTTTGAAAGCCTATTGGCTATTAATGGTCTGTAACCGTTGCCTGCCACACTGAGGGGGTACAGCTGTCACAGGAATTTGATTATTATATTGGAGATGGGATTGCAGCGTGAAGAGATTGAATCTATCTTATATTAATGTAATATGTGTGTTTGTTTTGTCCTTTGCTGTTATGGAGTATGTAAATCTTTTGATTGGCAGAGTGGGCGGATTTCCTGTGCTTGCAGGGGTGCTTGTGTCATATTCCGTTATGAGATATGGCAGCTTTGCAAGGAAAAATATGGCATGCTACATGGGCATCTATATACTGACATGGTTTATCGGCACGGTAGTGCTCTTTATCTCAAAATACTCAGGCTGGGGCAATATCAAAAAGCTTGGTCCGGCGCAGTATTTTAAGGCACTGTACGGCTCAACTCTGTCAGAGATATGGGGGTATTTTTTTGCAATTGTGCTCATGCTGACAGTGATTGTTTCACTTTTTCCGCTTACCGTGATAAAAAGCAGAAAATATATGCACGGTATGTGTTGGGAAATACGCTTTTTTGGACGATAATACTCATACCGCTTAAGTTTATAGACAAGAAATTTGTCAATCACAAGGTGATGTGGCAGGCCGGCTGTATGATGGCCTTTGCTGTGCTTTTGCTTGTGCTGGAGCTTTTCGTTGTATACAGATTGGTGAAATACAGGTATTGCGATGAACATGCAGACAGGAAAGTGCGCATTCACAGACGCAGGGTTCGAAGGAAAACCATAAAAGCTGTAATAGTCATTGTGCCGGTCGTTGTCATTGCAATTATTGTTGTTTACACATATTTCATGTCGCCTTCAAACGAGCCGGCTGAGTATGAAAAGGTCGCAAGCTGTATCACAAATGATGACAGGCTTGGGCCTATGGTTTATGACAGTCAGGTGTATATTCCGATAACCATAGAGCTTGACTATGCAGGAACTGGCAGTCCGCTTGGCTATATTGTATACAAGGATCAGGACTATAGCAGCAGGTATTATGAGGTTGCAGCATCAAACCTCTTATATATGAATAAGAACGGTGACGATACATATTTACAGATGGCGGGCAACGCATCAAATTCATACAAGAAGCTGTCTGTAGTTGAAAAAAGCAATTCATGGAAGGACTGCAGCGTTTTTCTTATGTGGGATGAGGAGTGGCAGTCAGAGTCTCGCTACAGCAAGGATGTCACAGGCTATACGGAGTGCGATGAGAATTTCATAAAAAGTCTTGAGGATACCTTTGGCGCAGTGAAAATAAACCCGGCAGACTTCAAGGACTATGATGCCTATTTTACAATAGAGGCTACAAATCCATGAAGGATGCCATAGAGAGTGACAGTCATGTGGGCACCTGGGTGGGCTGTATACTGGCAAAAGACGATAAATTTTACTATGGCAGCTACGACAATGAAATCACAGGCGGACAGCTTCAGATGCTGCGCCATGTGCTTGGCGGTAATTGATATAGCATTTAATTTTTGCCGAAAGAAAATTAAAGTAAAAAAGAAATAAAAAAAGGATTTTTAAAAATCACGTCGAATAATAACTAGTGTAGAGCATAATTAGTGGAATGTAACGCTATTTGTTACATTTGTGTGTGAATAGCAGCAGAACATAACGACTGTGACAGCGAGGAGGCAGATAAATGACTATTCGCGAGCAGATAGAAAAACGTGAGCAGGAAATACTTAGTCCGTTCGCATGCCTGAGCATCAACTCAAGAGGCAGGGACTATGATGAGCCGCAGTGCGATATCAGGCCTGTTTTTCAGCGGGACAGGGACCGGATACTGCATAGCAAGGCATTCAGGCGTCTGAAAAATAAGACACAGGTGTTTCTTACACCAAAGGGCGACCATTACCGCACACGTATGTCGCATACACTTGAGGTGTCGCAGAATGCCAGGACAATAGCCAAGGCACTGAGACTGAATGAGGATCTGGTGGAGGCTATAGCGCTGGGACACGATCTGGGGCATACACCGTTTGGACATGCTGGTGAGCGCATCCTCAATGAGATATACGAGGGTGGCTTTAAGCATAATGAGCAGAGTGTGCGCATAGTGGAGAAGCTCGAAAAGGACGGGGCAGGACTAAATCTGACCTGGGAGGTCAGAGATGGTATGCTAAATCACCAGACCTCGCTCATGCCACACACCTTAGAGGGCAAAATAGTCAGGCTTTCAGACAAGATAGCTACATAAATTCAGACTTTGATGATGCAATCCGCGCACAGCTTCTGTGCGAGGATGATATACCGCTTGAGATAAGAAACACGCTTGGACACAGCACCAAGGCCAGGCTCAATCATATGGTGCACAATATCATCACAAACAGCATGGGAAAGGACGATATATGCATGTCAAAAGAGTCCGCGCAGGCAATGCAGGATTTGCGTAAATTCATGTTCGCAAACCTCTATAACAATCCAGTCGCAAAAAGCGAGGAGAAAAAGGCCAAGGCGATGCTCAAGCAGCTTTACTTTTATTATATGGAGCATATAGAGGAGCTGCCGCAGAAATACATCGCCATGCTAGGTCAGGGTGATGACAAGGGGCGCATCATATGCGACTATATATCAGGCATGACAGACCAGTATGCCACCACGAAGTTTCACGAGTATTTCGTGCCGGTAGCCTGGGAAATCGACGGATATTGATAATTCGTACAGGCTCTTAGCAGCGTAGCGTTAGCCGGTTGTAAGAGCTAAGTGCCGCACTGCAGACGCGCTCGCCGGGCGACACAAATGACAACAAAGATGAACAGTAAGGGGATGATAAAATGCCGTACTACTCTGACGAGCTTGTAGAGGAGGTACGTTCGCGAAATGACATAGTCGATGTCATAGGAAGCTACGTGCATCTTCAGAAAAAGGGAAGTACCTATTTTGGATTATGCCCATTCCATAACGAAAAGACAGGATCCTTTTCCGTCTCACCGAATAAGCAGATGTACTATTGCTTCGGCTGTGGAGCCGGAGGCAATGTATTTACATTTCTCATGCAGTATGAGAACTTCACCTTCAGAGGCCATGCAGGAGCTTGCAGACCGTGTGGGAATTGAGCTTCCAAAGCAGGAGATGACCTCAGCACAAAGGAGGGAGGCAGACAGGCGCACACAGCTGCTTGAGATAAATAAAGAGGCTGCAAAGTATTTTTATATGCTGCTTCGTGGACCGAGAGGACAAAGGGCGCATGAGTATTTCAAAAAGAGAGAGCTGTCCGATGAGACAATGCAGAAGTTCGGGCTTGGTTACTCGGACCAGTACAGTAATGATCTGTACAAGTATCTGCGCAGCAAGGGCTATGATGATGAGATACTTAAGGAGACAGGTCTTGTGACGATAGATGAGGTCAGAGGCGGGCACGATAAGTTCTGGAATCGTGCGATGTTTCCGATTATGGATGTGCACAACCGCGTCATAGGCTTTGGAGGCCGAGTGATGGGTGACGGAGAGCCAAAGTATTTAAACTCTCCGGAGACAAAGATATTTGATAAGAGCCGTAATCTTTACGGACTTAATATAGCAAGGAGCACGAGGAAAAACCAGCTCCTTTTGTGTGAGGGCTACATGGATGTCATAGCACTGCATCAGGCAGGCTTTGACAATGCGGTGGCGTCGCTTGGCACGGCGCTCACGAGCGGACATGCCTCACTATTAAAGAGATACACCAATGAGGTGTATCTGACATATGACAGTGATGGCGCCGGGGTAAAGGCAGCGCTGCGTGCGATTCCGATACTCAAGGAGGTAGGCATCACAACAAAGGTCATTAACATGCGGCCGTACAAGGACCCGGATGAGTTTATCAAGGCGCTTGGCGCACAGGAGTATGAGGAGCGTATCAAAAAGGCTGAAAACAGCTTTATGTTTCAGATACGGATCATGCAGGCAGGCTATGATATGGACGATCCCGAGTCAAAAACCGCATTTTATAATGAAATCGCAAAGAAGCTGCTTGGTTTTACCGAGGAGCTTGAGCGGACAAACTATACGCAGGCAGTGTCAAGAGAGTACAGCATACCATACGACGACTTAAGAAAGCTCGTAAACAGTATGGCAATGAAGGGCGGTATCGTAAAGCCCCAGACAAAGCTTAAAAGTGGAATCAATGAGAAAAATAAAAAGGAGGATGGCATGAAGCAGTCGCAGAAGCTTCTCCTCACATGGCTCATAGAGGACAATTCACTTTTTGACAGGATAAAGGGGCGTATCAGTGCAGATGACTTTACCGAAGAGCTGTACCACAAGGTGGCTAAGGAGGTTTTTTCACAGTACGAGACCACGCATACAGTAAATCCGGCCAGGATAGTAAGCATGTTTACCGATGAGGACGAACAGCGCGAGGTGGCAGGGCTTTTCAATGCCACAATCCATCAGGTGGAGGGTAAAAATGACAAGGCAACCGCACTCAGGGAGACTGTTATCCGTATCAAGCAAAACAGCATAGACTACCGCTCAAAGCATCTGCACCTACAGATATGGAGGGCATGATGAGGATTATTGAGGATAAACGTGCACTCGAAGAATTGCAAAAAATACCAGAATAAAGAGGAAAATAAAATGGCAAAGAAAAAGGAACAAAAAGACATGGCACAGGAGCAGGAGCTGAGACTGAAATCCAGCAGAAGCTTAGTTGAGATTCTTGAGCTTGGAAAAAGAAAAAGAATATGCTCG
>ENA-OQIO01000031-OQIO01000031.1-human-gut-metagenome-genome-assembly--contig:-NODE-31-length-59566-cov-11.536819_pt1 | contig 59566 bp, 57 predicted proteins | sample MGYA00242573_ERZ504737 | MGnify/ENA primary metagenome ERZ504737 (study PRJEB26092, sample SAMD00036203) | human gut metagenome | host: Homo sapiens | study: EMG produced TPA metagenomics assembly of...
CCCGACCGCTCCTTTTCTCCCTCCCCCCTAAAAGATTTTTATTCATCGCCGTACACAGCAATAAAATGAATCAGTGCCTCTGTTTCGGAACTGGCATACTTTTTGGCAGATGCTTCCAGCGGCTGTGATTGATATGCTTCAAACGAATCGCCCTCGTCGCGTCCAGATATGTAGCGATTATCATTTAGTTTCCACTTCCTCATTTCTTCAAAATAAGCAGTATTCGCCATTTCCGAATTCCAGTCCATTCGCTCCAGCAGATAATACTCCATTCCATGATAACATTCTTCGCAAATTCCCGTAAAAAATTCTTCTGCTGTCTGAGATGTTAAATGCTCTGGAGCATACCATATTTCGTTCTCTTCGTTATTATATAATGCAACGCAATTCGATGATCCTGTCTCTTTCACATACAGCGGAATTTCGGGAATTCCAAGTCGTTCTGTTTCAAGCCGTACCATCTTCTGCGCTGCAATTGTTCTTTCTTCCAGTGTTTTTTGCCTCCATTCGCTCTCCTTTAAGCTCAGCAGAAATTCTTTATTTTCCTGAAAAATGTTCTCCTGATTCTGGACGAGATTATAGTCCTTTTTTCGTTCGTAAAGTTCTGCCGCTCCGGACGGAGACTCAAGCTTCCAATATATCATCATACAAGTCGGTACCATACTCACGCATACTGAAACAAACAGAAATGCGTTTAAGTCACTTCTTTTTAATCTCCAGAATTTTTTCGGAGAATATTTTCGTTTTTTTCTATGTAAATCTCTTAAAACCGTAACAAGAAATATCCCATCCAGCACTGCAAGAAACAACACAATTTTCAGTGAATATTGGGCAAATAAAAACAGCATCAGTATGCTCGGCGGAAATGCATAGAATAAAACTTCATTTGCAGTTCCATCTGCGCAGTAGCTTCGAATGGGTGAGGCCAGCCACAAAATCAGGCACAGCGCATAGGCAAAAAGCATTGTCCCCGACGAAATATGGACGGAACATTCTGTAATATATACCTCAACCTGTTTCACATACATCACATACAAGATACAGATCGGATATAAAATCGAGCTTTTGCTCAACCAGTATGCCGCTGATTTTCTTTCCCGTCTTCTTTTCTGTTCCTCCATATCAGATCCCCCCTGATTTTTCTTTTGTTTTATTTGGAATACTTGTATGTTTATTTTAGCGTAATTTTTCGTTTTTGCCTATCCTTCGTTTTTCAGTTGAATCTTTCTGTAAAAACCAAAATTGCGAAACCCTGTTTTGGCAGGACTCCGCAATCTCTTTTTCCTATTTACTTTATGATACATGACGGGCAGCATATTTCATTTTCTGGTTTCCGGCGCATTTCTTAAAATACTGCCGGATCGCATCTTCGTTCATATCGTTTCCGATAAACACAGCCTGGCCGGCGTTTTTCTGTTCTGTGCCGGTGATGCTGTAGCGGTGATCGGCGACATCAAATTGGAGAAACTGGTCTCCGGCTGCGAACTGTCCTTTTGCACGGATGATATTTCCAAACGCTCCGCGAATGATCTGTTCCAGAAAACACCACAGGGTTTCCGGTGCCTCCATTCGGATATTTTCGAAGGAGAAGGTCTCCGGCATCTTTTCGCCGCTCTGCGTATCCTGTACTTTTTTCTCATACCGGCCGCCCAGCAGCAGGCTCTGGTAATCTTCCCGTGTCATCGTGGATGCATAATCCGTGATGATTTTTGCCTGCGAGTTAATTTCCTGCAGAAATTCCTGGATGCGCTGTTTTTCTTCCGCCTGGCATGCTTCTGTTTTGGAAACAATGATCGTATCCGCGCTTCGGATCTGATCCTGATACAGCTCGGGATATTCCGCCATATAGCGGCGGTAACTGTAAACATCCACAATAGTGACCGGCGAGAGAAGCTGAATTCTCTCGTACTCGATCTGACGCAGATTTTCTATAATCCGGGCGAGACTTCCGACGCCTGTCGGTTCTACGATCAGGTATTCCGGGTCTACCACATTGGCAATGGTCAGCACGGATGCTGCAAAATCCTTTTTCCCGATGCAGCAGATGCACTGCTCTGTCATTTCCCATACATTTTTCTGCGTTCCCTGCCGGTTCTGGCCAAGACGTGCGCCGTCGATTCCTGCGGCTCCATATTCATTTTCCAGTATGGCAAACCGCTGATCGACGTTCCTGGCCAGCCGTTTGATAAATGTTGTTTTTCCCGCGCCCAAAAAGCCGGATACGATCAATATTTTCATACGTTTCCTTTTTCAGTCAAATTTTCAAATCATCAGTCAGCCAATTTAACGACTGGTTTGATTAAATCCTTCGGTTTATCTCTCATCAGGAACAATGCTTCTTCCAGATGATCCCATCCATCAAACACATGCGTGGACAGCGGGCTGACATCCAGCTTGCCTGCCGAAACAAGAGCTCCCAGTTTTTCCATGCGGAGTCTTCCGCCAGGCATCAGGCCTCCGTTAATCTGTTTGTGACCCATTCCAACGCCCCACTCTACACGCGGAATATCAATGTTGTCACCGGATCCAAGATAGTTTACATTTCCGATCTTTCCGCCCGGTTTCAGGCATTTTACTGCTTCTGCAAAGGTTTCTACACCACCGCCGGCGATGACTACTTTATCAACACCTTTTCCATCTGTCATATCAAGTACCTGCTGGAAAATCGGTCCGTTCTTGTAGCTGACAAAATCCGTTGCGCCGTATTTTTTTGCCGCTTCTACGCAGACCGGTCTCGTTCCGACAGCAATGATTCTCGATGCGCCGCGCATATTCGTTCCGGCTACCGACATCAGACCAACTGGTCCGATTCCGATAACAAGAACTGTATCACCAAACTGTACATCGGCAAGCTCTACGCCGTGGAATCCGGTCGGCACCATATCGGAAAGCATGCACGCGTCGACAACATTGATGTTTTTCGGAAGCAGCGCAAGGTTTCCATCGGCATCATTTACATGAAAGAATTCAGAAAAGACACCATCTTTGAAGTTGGAGAATTTCCAGCCTGCCAGCATTCCGCCGGAGTGCATGGAATAACCAGCCTGTGCTTCCAGAGAATTCCAGTCCGGAGTGATGGCCGGCACAAGAACCCGGTCTCCCGGTTTGAAATCTTTTACGAGCTCTCCGACTTCCACAACCTCTGCACAGCACTCATGGCCCAGAATCATGTTATGACGGTCACCGATGGCCCCTTCCCATAAAGTGTGGACATCTGATGTGCAGATGGCAACTGCCAGTGGACGGCAAATGGCATCCATCGGCCCGCATTTCGGGCGTTCTTTCTCGATCCATCCGGATTCACCGATTTTCAGCATTGCATAACCTTTCATATCTTTTGCTCTCCTTTCAGATTGTTAATGATTTATCGATTCCTATGGTTCGAATATATCACTAATAGGTTACTAATTCAACAGAAAAGTCACGGAATGCCGTAGAATATTCCGTGACTTTTTTATAGCTTTTGCACAATAGATTACTTATAGATACTTTTTATCAAATTCTGCACCGACCGCATTCCCATACCGAAACGGCTGCAGCCGGCTTTCTGCATTTCCTGTATAGTTTCCAGACTGCGGATTCCACCGGCGGCCTTGATCTGAATGCGACCGGCGGCTTCACGGCTCATGATTCGAACCTGCTCCACGGTGGAAGGACAGCCGGGATACCATCCGGTGCTCGTCTTTACATAATCCGCACGGCCTTTCACACACAGATCCACTGCCTGGCAGATTTCCTGCCCCGTCAGCTGCGGTGCCTCGATGATCACCTTAAAAATCGCCGAAGGCACCTGCTCCCGGATGGCTAGAAGTTCTTCTTTTACATAAGAAAATTCGTGGCTTCTGAATGCCGTAAGATTCATCACCATGTCGATTTCCCGGCAGCCAGCCTCCCACAGTTCTTTTGCCTGCCGCTTCTTCTGTCCGGTCGTATCTCCGCCGCCCGGAAAGCTTACCACGCCTCCCGCATGGATTTCTCTGGTGTCCTGCAGCCGTTCTGCCACATGGGCGCTGAACGCCGGCAAGGTAAACACAGCAGCCAGACGATATTTCTTTGCCAGCTCCACCATCGCATCAATTTCATCCATTGTATGAAATGCCTGTACACAGCTGATATCAATCTGCCGCATCAGTTTCTTCTGTTCTTCTGTCTCATCGCTCATTTACTCCGTCCTTTTCCCGAAATCTCCACCTCGTACTTGCTTCCGATGATCCGCACATGGTCAATGCTCACCGGCCGGTTCTGCCAGTAGGTGACTCTGTGCACCACAAGAAGCGCATCCTTCGGCTCCGTTTTCAGAACCTGGGCTTCCATAAAGGTCGCGGATTTCGCTGAAATTCTGTCTCGTGTCTCATCAATCTGCAAGCCGAATTTCTCCTCCAGAAACTGATACAGCGCTACAAACTGATTCTCATACGCTTCGATGCCAGGGACTTTCGCATATTCGATATAATTTTCCATCAGCGTAACAGGCTCTTCATCCGCAAGCTGCAGCCGCTGAATCCTCGCCACGCTGGTTCCCTCCGGAATTTCCAGTTCATCGGCGAGCTGTTTGTCCGCCGAAATGATGTCGATCATCATATCTGACGTCGTTACCCGATATCCTTTTTTCATCAGGGATTCCGTGACCGATGTGACCTTGTTATAATTCTGAATTGCCTTATGATTCAGCACCCTCGTTCCAGAACCCTGGCGAACCTCAACCAGTCCCTCCTGCACCAGCATCTTTACTGCATTCCGTACCGTAGTACGGCTGACCTGATAGATTTTCTCCAGTTCACACTCCTTCGGCAGAAATCCCCCGACAGGATATGTTCCCTTATTGATCTCGTTTTTCAGTCTGCTGTAAACCTTCACATAAGCCGGTGCATTTTTCATCTTCTTCCCCTCCCGTGAAATATCAATATCCGCTTTTTGATCCTTTTTGCAGTATACCATATTTTGACGGCACAATCGAGTCCCAAAGAAGAGTTCCTGTTTTCTGCTTTGTCACCGACACATACTCTGCCAGACGCGCAGAAAAAAGGCAGACGCATGTCATTTCTTTATGACTCACGTCTGCTCTGCATGAATCTTCTTTTTTCTGCTGTCTGCGAAATACTTCCATTCTCCAGAAGCAAATCTCTCTTTCTGCGGTGTAAATTTTTGTTACAAATTTTTTATTGTTCTTTTCTATTTTTTCGTATCAAACCGCATCACCGCCATGTGCACCACGTACGGCACCAAAATGACCGGGATTGCCAGGTATGCCAGGATGCTGTACGCCTTCTGGATCAGCGTCAGCAGGCCGAGCTGGGCGATGAGGAAGTCTGCGATGCAGCAAGCGAGGGCGGCGTGGATCTGGGTGCGGCTGATTTTGCCTGCGGTTTCTGTTCTGCTGCTTCGTTCAGCGAGACCGGCGTGGATTCGTTTGACCATGGCGGCAACCATGTTGACGGCTGTGGATACGGCACCGAGGATGATCAGTACGGAAATCAGCGGTGTCATGAATTTACTGTCGACGCCCTGCTGAACCATAAATAATGTCGGGACGCTCTGCTGGCTCATTTCCGGGTTCTGGTATACGGTCATGATTCCGAGGACGACCATGATCATCAGAAGGGCATTTAATACGGCACCGACTGCCATGCTCTTTCCGGCATCCTGCGGTTTTTCGAAGGATTTGGCATGCTGGACGAAGACTGCGACATTGGCAAGCTGGAAGGTTCCGTAGAGGAATGCGGCGTACAGGGCTTTGCCGAATGGGAGGTCTGCGGTTTTCATGGCGTTTACAGTATCGCCGATCTTTCCGGCTCCGGCGATGATGTTCGGGACGTAGACGATCAGCAGACCGGCGATAATGCAGATGGACAGCACTGACGCTACTTTCCGCACCAGATCCGTTCCGAATACCGAAACGACGAAAATAATTTTCCAGTTTCATAACGATTCTCCCTTCTTCCTAACAAGCAAAAGGGCGTACTGACCTTCTGTTGGTCAATACGCCCTTGTATCTCCGATGTGCTTTAGTATATCACAGTTTTAACGCGAATGCACTCAATTTTAAGCAAAACGCAAAAGATCCCGGGATTTTTCTCTCCCGGGATCTGAAAATTCTTACTATGTAATTCTTTTTTAAACCACACGTCTTACCGCAAGAATCGTGGTATACGCTGCGTTGCTGCTGATCTTGATACCGTCGCGCTCATTGCTTGCGTGTACGATTGCACCGCCGCCGATGTAGATGGCTACGTGGCCGCTGTAGCAGATGATATCGCCCGGCTGAGCTTCTGCATAAGATACGCCGCGTCCTACGCTGCGCAGTGCGCTGGAGGAATGCGGAAGGCTGTATCCGAAGTGTGCGTAAACGCTCATGATAAAGCCGGAGCAGTCAGCTCCGTTGGTAAGGCTTGTGCCGCCCCATACGTACGGGTTGCCGATGAACTGGGTTGCATAGGATACGATGGCGCTTCCTGTTGCACTTCCGGTGCTGCTGGAGCTGCTGGAATCATCCGAGCTGCTGGTATCGCTGGACGAAGAATCATCGTAAGAGCTTCCTCCGTTAGACGGTGTTGTTGTCGTGGTGGAGCTTCCTGTGCTGGACGGTGTGTTGTCTGCCGTTGTTGTATTATTTGCAGCACTGCTTGCGGCTACTTCTGCTTCCGCCTGTCTTGCAGCTTCTGCCTGGCGCGCTGCCTCGGCTGCTTCTGCTGCCTGACGTGCCTCTTCTGCTTTTCTTGCTTCCTCAGCGGCTTTCGCTGCTTCTTCGGCTGCAATCTCTTCCTGAATCTGCTGGATCTTTGCGTTCTGCTCTGCCAGGACTGCGTTGTACTGTGCAGCCATGTCATTCAGGTCTGCAATCTGGTTCTCGTAGTCATCGGAAACGGCTTTCTTCTGCTCGAGCATTTCCTCAAGGGACTGCTGCTGTGCTTCCTGCTCTGCCTCGCTGGCTTCCAGGTCTGCTTTCTCGTCTGCGAGCTGATTGCTGTAATCCGTTACCTGCTGTACCAGATCCATGTACTCCTGCAGGCACTCTCTGTCGTATTTGTATAATTTCTGGGTGTACTCAGCCTGGTTCAGGATGCTGCTTAAATCTTTTCCTTCCAGAATCAGTGCTGCCCAGCCGTTGTCTCCGCCGCTTTCATAGAGGAATTTGATACGTTTTTTCATCTGCTCATACTGCTCGTCCTCTTCTGCCTGTGCGTCACTTAATTTTTTCTGAGTATCTTCAATCTCAGTCTGTTTCTCTGCAATTTCATTTTTCAGATTTTCAACGGATGCCATGGTTACGACAAGCTGTGCGTCCAGGTCATCAATCTCGCCGGTAATCTGATTCTTTTTGGTTTCCAGATCGTCGATTTCTGCTTTTGCGTTGTCAAGCTGTGCACTGGTCTCGGCCTGTGCTGCCTGCTGCTGCTGTAACTGCTCCTGTTTGGAGGCGCTTACTGTCATTACCTGAGCTGCACTTACGATCACTGCTAAACTTAAGGCAAGAAATTTTTTTCTCATTCTTTCACTCCCAAATTGATTCGTTGTATGTAGGATTTCTGTTTCCAGTTTTACCTGTTTCTTAGAAATTCAATTATTCTGTAACAATTTTGAAATATTTTCCCCAATTCTTTTACATAATATCACAATTCACAAATGGATGCAAGGAAAAATATCCCGCCTTTTTGTAAACAATTCGTGAACAGTAACGATACATGTTATTTTACCTTCTGTACACTCACACAACTCAATTTGTATTGATCCGGCGAGGAAAGCGCATCGCCGTCGGGGATTGAAAAGTCCTCTGCGGAGAATTTCGCACAGAGTGCCCGGTACTGATCCTCTGTAAAGGACGGCACCGCATCCTGATTCCATTCCAGACTGATTTCCTGATCGGTCACGCCGCGCGTTACAATTTTCCCGCCTTCAAAATCCTTTTGTTTCATTTCTTTTAACGCATTGTAAACTGCAGTTCCATAATCCAGACGTACTTTCAGCACGGCATTGGCGTACTCCTCCACGCCGCCGTTTGCGATCAGTGCTCCGCCTGCCGCAGATGCTGCTGCGCCAAGTACATTCTGATACGATACACCGTCCGAGAAGAGAATCTGTCCGCCCTCACCATACCAGCTTTTGATTTTTTCCAAATACGACGGTGATACGCTGCTGCTTTTCCGATACGTATAATCCAGCGTGATGCTGTTTTCTCCAAGTCCCAGATCCGCAGCGGCCGCCTCTGCACCGAGTACATAACCTGTCCCGTACTTTGTTCCGTTCTCTTCGTTTTTCTGTCCGATATAGCCAGGTGCGTGTAGCCGGCCTGTACTGCCGCATAGCCTGCCAGGTAGCCGGCCTCTGATGCATCAATTTCCAGGCTTTCTGTATTTCCGCGGAGACGGCTGCGGCCGCTCTCACTGACCGGTTCTGCCTCCAGCAGCAGAAAACGGACATCCTTCCAGTCGCGCTGTGCATCGTAAACGGCGCGGCTCATGCTCGTTCCGGCACAGACGATAACGGATGCTCCCTTCTGCGCCGCCTCTTTGATGGTGTTTTCATAGTCCTCTGTTGTCCGTCCTGCCGGAACACTTGCTTCATATTTCAGACCGCTCTCGTCTCCATACTGCGCAAGACCGTTCCATGCTGACTGATACACGGCATCGGAAGCTACCTCACTGCCGTCGGTTACCAGCACCAGATCCACTGGTTCCGTCTTTTCTTTTCCGCAGCCGCCCAGCAGCAGCAACGACACTACGCCAAGACAGAGCGCCCATTTCCAGCTCTTTCGCATGTTTACTCCCCTTGTATTTTTATTTTCCAGATTTTTTCTTTTGTATTTCTGATCTGCGTCTTTCACGCACCTTCTAGTATAGACAATTCCAGCGCAAAAAGAAAGAGAGAATACACGAACTACAAAGTTTTTTTGTATTCTCTCTTATTTTTTATAGAAGATATTTTACTGGAACAGATCGTTCAGGATTTCTGCCGGTTTCTTCCTGCGGTAGCCTTCACTGTCACTTAAGATACTGCTGCTCCAGGTGAAATGATTCACACCGGTCAGATAGGACCGGTCAAGAACTTTTACACCATACCGCTCATACGCAACCGGATAATACATTTTCATGTATTCATTTGCCAGCTCAATAGCTTCACTGTTAATGCTTCCTGTTGAAGAAACGGTTCCGCCAAGCTGAATATACGGCGGTGTCGCATGAATGACAACCACGCTGCCGTCCGAGCACTGGCCAATGACAATCCAGACATGACCGCTCTTGCTGACCACATCACCCGGCGTAAATTTCTGGGACGTATCGCCTGTCACGCAGGTTCCCCAGCCTTTTCTTGCAAAGTAGGCCGGCATTCCAGTGGAGGTTGTCGTTGCATACTCTTTCGTCACCTGATGTGCGGTCCATCCGACATAGCCGGAACAGTCAAGACCTTTTCCGTACTCATACAGATGATCGGAATAGTTGTAGGTGGAATTCTGTGTATTGAAGAATTGTTTCCACTGCGCATTGACGCCGTAACTCTCTGCCTCTGCGTCTGTGTGGCCGCCTCCCCAGATATACAGGGTATTTCCAAGCGGAAGCAGTGCATTTTTCAGAAAGTTCCGTACGGTGCGGACACCGATCTGCGCGGACGGTTCAAATCCGTCCGGACTCTGTACCAGCTTGCCGTCCTCATCGAACACATACGTTTTTCCGTCGATCACCTGTTTTCCGGTTATCATGCCGCCCCAGTTTCGGAAATAGTATGTATTTCCGCCAATCGACTGCCAGCCGATTGCCATTTTCGAGTCAGATCCAAGGTAATAGAGGTTATTATCATAGGTAATAAACGCATTCTTGTACATGCCGCCCCAGCTTCTCGGATAATAATAGTTATAATCCAGTATACCCAGCCGCTTGTCGCCATAACGCCGTTTTTGTCTACATAATAATAGTTTCCGTCGTACTGAAACAGCTCGTCATCTCTTCTGGTTCCATTGGCGTTGATCCAGTAATACGTTCCGTCCAGAAGCAGCCAGCCCGTATGGCTTGTGCCGTCCTCATCGAAATAATATGTTTTTCCGCCGTTCTGCACCCAGCCGGTGGCAAATGTTCCATCTGAATTGGCATAGTATGTTTTACCGCCGATGGTAAATGTCTGATCATGGTACAGACCGCCCCAGCTCTGGAATGCGTATTTTGTTCCGCCGATGGTATGAATTCCGGTGTACATGCCGCCCCAGCTTCGGAAATAGTAGCGGTTTTTGTCGTAGGTGATCCATTCAGACGATGCCATCGTACCGTCTTCTTTCATCCAGTACCAGTTGTTGTCATATTTCACCCAGCCGTTCTGAAGCGACGTATCCTTGTTGATCCAGTAATACGTTCCGTTGGTCAGATACCAGCCCTCTTTTGTAATCTGCTCGCCGTCTTCCAGGAAATAGTATTTCTTTCCATTGATATCGCAGACACCTGTATAGAAGGTTCCGTCATCTTTTGCCCAGTATTTCTTTCCCTGCCAGGTAAAAGATTCGTTACGGTAAACGCCGCCCCAGCTGTGGAAATAATATCTTGTTCCGTCAACCTCTTTCATTCCGGTGTACATCACACCGTCACCGTCGAAATAATATCGGTTGTTGTCATACGTGATCCATTCAGATGCAGCACGTGTGCCGTCCGCTTTCAGCCAGTACCATTTGCCTTCCAGCTTCAGCCAGCCGGTCTGAACAGAACCATCCTGATTGATCCAGTAAGTCTGATCTCCCAGCTGAACCCAGCCGGTCTGGCTGGCATGATAGATCGATCCGTCATTCTGCGCTATGTAGGTTTTTCCTTTTACGGTAAAGAAGGTGTTTCGATATACACCACCCCAGCTCCTGAAATAATACTCGTTTCCTCCGATGCTCTGGAAACCGTTTTTATAAATGCCGCCCCAGCTCTGGAAGTAATACAGATTGTTGTTGATTTCTTTCCAGCCGGATGCCATCATGACACCATTATCATCAAACCAGTACCAGTTATCATCGTACAGCAGCCAGCCGGTCTGCAGGACGCCGTCTTCTCTTACCCAATAATATGATGTGCCTTTTTTCAGCCAGCCTTTTTGTGTGATCTGCGCTCCCGTAGTATCATCAAATGCGCAGAGATCACCATGTCCATTCATTGTTCTGACTATTCCACGGGCAACGATACCATTTTCCTGTACATAGTACATTTTTCCGCTGATGCTGAGATACACATTTTTCTGAATGCCGCCCCAGCTCTGGAAATAATAGAGGTTTCCATCTACTTCCTGAAAACCATTTTTATAGATTGCTCCGTCTCCCTTGGCATAATAAAAATTATTATCGTATGTGAACCAGCTGTTTTCTGCCATGCGGCCGTTCCGGTCCGGATCCAGCCAGTACCAGTTTCCATTCCGATAAAGCCATCCTGTTTTCAGCTGTCCGTTCTCATAAAAATACCAGCCGCCGTCGCCTGCCTTAACCCAGCCATTCTGACTGGCCCGCACAGCAGCAACGCTGTCCTGTGAAGCCTGTGTCTGCGTTTCACTCTGTATCCCGCTCTGCTGATCCTCTGTCTCCACAGACTGGTCCATCACCGTGCTGCTCCCCACAGCACTCGCGGAAACAGTCGTCGGATGTACGCTGAGCATCAGCACCATAAAAAGTGTACCGCCCAGAAGACTTCTCAATTTTTTCTTCGATGTCATTGGTAAGTAACTCCCTTACTATATTATATCTGCTTTTCTCTCCATGTTATCATTAGAAATTATATTATCTTTTGTAATATTTTGCAATAAAAACGTAAAAAAAGAGACATTCACGAAGGAATGTCTCTTTTTTCTGTGTTTTATTTCATGCTCTATTCTGTCTTTTCAAGACAATATCCTGTGTTATTAGAACAGTCCTGTAATCTTTCCAGTAGCGTCTACATCGATACGCTCTGCTGCCGGAACTTTCGGCAGACCTGGCATGGTCATGATGTCACCGGTCAGGGCTACGATGAAGCCTGCACCTGCGGAGATTTTCAGGTTACGTACGGTAACTTCGAATCCGGTCGGTGCGCCGAGTTTGGTCTGATCATCGGTCAGGCTGTACTGGGTTTTTGCCATACAGATCGGGCAGTTGCCAAATCCGAGAGCCTCTAACTGTTTTGCCTGTTTCTGTGCATTTGCGGTCAGGACAACTCTGCTTCCGCCGTAGATCTTCTGAACGATGGCGTTCAGTTTCTCTTCGATGGAGCCTTCCAGATCGTATGCATAGGTGAAATCGTTCGGCTGCTCGCAAAGACGGACAACTTCTTCTGCCAGGGCTACGCCGCCCTCGCCGCCTTTTGCCCATACCTCGGACAGAACAACGTTGACGCCGAGCTCTTTACATTTCTCCTCAACCAGCTTCAGTTCTGCTTCGGTATCGGTCGGGAATGCATTGATTGCAACAACGCAAGGCAGTTGTATACGTTTGTGATATTGCTTACATGTTTCAGAAGGTTCGGCATACCTTTCTCCAGAGCTTCCAGGTTCTCGCCGTTCAGTTCTGCTTTCGGAACGCCGCCGTTGTATTTCAGGGCACGAACAGTTGCTACGACTACAACTGCATTCGGTTTCAGGCCCGCCATACGGCATTTGATGTCGAGGAATTTCTCAGCACCAAGGTCAGCACCGAAGCCTGCCTCTGTGATAGTGTAATCTGCTAATTTCAGGCACATTTTGGTTGCTGTTACAGAGTTGCAGCCGTGTGCGATGTTTGCGAATGGTCCGCCGTGAACGATAGCCGGAGTTCCTTCCAGAGTCTGTACCAGGTTTGGTTTCAGGGCATCCTTCAAGAGTGCTGCCATAGCGCCCTGCGCATGCAGATCTCCTGCTGTTACCGGTTTCTGCTCTGCTACTTTTCCGTAGGTATATCCGATGATGATCTTGGAAAGTCTTTCTTTCAGATCTGAGATGTCGCTTGCCAGACACAGAACTGCCATGATCTCAGATGCTACGGTGATATCGTAGCCGTCTTCTCTCGGCATTCCGTTTGTTTTTCCGCCAAGGCCGTCTACAACGCTTCGAAGCTGACGGTCATTCATATCTACGCATCGTTTCCAGGTGATCTTTCTCGGATCGATATTCAGAGCGTTGCCCTGGAAAATGTGGTTGTCGATCATAGCTGCCAGCAGGTTGTTTGCTGCACCGATTGCATGGAAGTCACCGGTGAAGTGAAGGTTGATATCTTCCATTGGAACAACCTGTGCGTATCCGCCGCCTGCTGCTCCGCCTTTTACACCGAAAACCGGTCCAAGAGATGGCTCGCGAAGTGCAACCATTGCTTTTTTACCGATTCTGGAAAGTCCGTCTACCAGACCTACAGAAGTTGTTGTTTTTCCTTCTCCTGCCGGTGTCGGGTTGATGGCTGTAACGAGGATCAGTTTTCCATCCTCCGCATTGGTGTCTTTTAACAGGTTGTAATCAATTTTTGCTTTGTACTTTCCGTACTGCTCCAGATATTTGTCATCAATACCTGCTTTTTCTGCGATCGCTGTGATCGGCTGCATGGTACATTCCTGTGCAATTTCAATGTCTGATTTGTAACCCATTGTTTTAAAATCCCCTTTCTTTTTCCGCTTTGTCCGCCGATTGATAGCCATATTTTACCATGTTTTGTAAGATGATTCAATTGATAATTATTTATTTCACAATCTTTATACGTTTTGTACCAAAAAATGCAGAAAATTCCGCCAAAAGGCGGAGCGGCACAATTCTGCATTAAAAAAAGAAGGATTCCCGGCTTTTTGCTGCCGAAAATCCTTCTCTTTTTTATTTTTTAAGAATACTGCGACTCATCCACCTCAAACGGTTCGTCGCACGGTCCTTCGAGGAGGCGGTAGCTGCCCTGTGTGGAGAAGTAATACCATTTTCCGTCGATCAGTTTCCATCCTTTTACGGCGTAGCCGTTTGCGTCAATGTAGTATCTCTGCTCGGTGTCGTTTGCATAGCGGTGCGGGTTCAGGGAAACCCATTCGCTTTTGGCCCAGCGGTCTTCGTCTTCGATGTAGAACTTCCAGCCTCATCGGTTTTGGTCCAGATGGAGGTTACCTGCTCTTCCATTTTTTCGAAGAATTTGGATTTCTGGGAGAGATCATCATTGAGCTGGTCGAAGGTCAGCTTCTCTGCAAGCGTCTGTTCACCTGAAAACAGGTTCGTTCCAAGACCGAGGCGGTCACCCTCAATGGTAGCTCCGAGACTTGCGATGGTGGTCGGGAACATGTCCATGGTGGTGAAACTTCTGTTTTTCTCCTGCTGCGGCTGGATCGGAGAGTTGATGATCACGTTGTATACGGTTCTGGTGTAGTCTGGATCAATGTTCTCACAGAAATCGGAATCCATCGTCAGATGGTCGCCAGAAATTACGATCGTTGTGTTCTCGTAGAAATCCTGCTGCTGAATCCAGGAAACGAACTCGGTGACCTGCTTGCTGGAGCAGTGCAGAACCATTCCGTACTGGTTGTCACCGTCGTTTTCTTCATCGCAGAGCTCACACGGATAGCCATCCTCAAAATGGGTGTCTGCGGTCAGCATGGTGAAGTTGAACGGCTCTCCCTCTGCTGCGATTTCGGTCAGACGGTCTTTGGCAAAGGAAAAGAGTTTTTCATCCTCATAGCCCCACCATTCGTAATATCCTTCCGGGATCAGGCCTTTTTCCATAGCCCAGTTGTAATCGTCTACTTCGTAGTCGCCGTGCTCTTTAAAGTACTCTTCCCGGCCGCCGAACTGTCCGATTGAACCGATGAAGAAATACTGCTTGTAGCCTTCATCCGCCAGGACATCACCCAGGGTATTGATTTCCGGGAAGAAGCTGGCCTGATATGCCATCTCATTTCGCTGGATTCCGATGCTGAGAGGCAGACCGGAGGTCTGTGCGAAAATTCCGGCAATGGTCCAGGTTGCGTTTACGGTAGGCTGGCCGCCGCCGAGCAGCTCCGAATTGGAAAAACTGATGTTGTCTGCGGCAAGCTGGGTCAGCTCCGGGATATAGTTTTTATCGAATGCTCCGCCGGAGGATTTGTCTGCGTAGGTGCTCTCCATGGATTCCAGATAGAGATAGATCAGATTTCGTTTCTGTTCCGGGAACGTGATATTCACGCGGTCCGGATCTACGTAGTTGTCTTCTACCACGGTATTGTACGTGCTCTGATTTTTCAGATAATCTTTTACGTCCAGTGCTGCCCACACGTCATTGATGGAATAGACGATGCTGGCGGCTCCTGCCGCGATACAGATCAGCCCGAACGCCACATGGGCTTTGCGTTTTTCCCGAAGAAAAATGCTGACCAGAATCAGAAGGATGAGTGCTGCCGCTGCGATCAGCGCACTTGAGCAGACATAACTCATCAGAAGATCATGGCTGGTTCCGGCAATCGGGGCCTTTAACTGGTAAACAAGCTCTTCCATGCTCAGATTCGGCCATGTTTTCCGCATCCAGCGCTCGGACGTAAACAGCAGCACGCCAAGCGTTCCGATCACCACTGCAAACACAGCCAGCAGAATGTGCCCTGCTTTTTTCATTTTTTTCTGTTTCTTGTGTTTCATCTTCCTGCCTCCAAAAAGCATTACAGCTTACAAAATCTTAACTTTTCTTTACAATCGCCTTACGTATTATAGCAAAGACCGTTTTAAAAAGATAGAAAATTTTTATAAAATTTTTGCACAAAAAGTGCAGCCAAAAACATATTTTTTGTATGACACATAAAAACCCGCCCGGCACCGCAAATCTCTTCGCGGCCCAAGCGGGTTTTTCATCTCTATTCCGGGAAAGCCTTATCAGCTTGCCTTGTTCTTTCTCTGTTTGATGACCTTCAGTCGTGTGAACTCCTCGCGCTCCTTCTCCTCCAGTGCGTCCGCGATATCCTTGGACAGCTGGGTGTAATGCGGAATCGTGATGTTCTTCAGCGCGTTGGCGCGCTTCTGTGTTTTCTTGATTGCCGCAGCAAGGCGGTACGCCGAGTTCTCAATCATGGAAAGGTTTAAGGTCAGGTCTTTTACTTTTTCAAAGGCCTGTCTTGCCTGATCCAGGGACTCCTTCGTGCTGTAGTAAGCATAAGTCGGGGCCTGTCCGGACGGATCAGCCTCTACCAGCGGAATTTCCACGCCCATGATACTCCTTGTCTTGATCCGGATAGATTCCTCCACCGGAACGGTATAGGACACGGTCTGTACGTTGGTGATACCGATCTCCATGTTCGCAATCTGCAGCGCCGCATATGCTTCGCGGAACGTCACATCAATCTGACGCTGAATATCCTTTGCCTCATCGATCAGGCCCATGAGCTCGCGGATCAGAATATTCCGCTTCTTGTCCATCAGCTCGTAACCCATGTGGGCAAGTTTCAGAGAGTTCTTTGCAAGAATCAGGTTTCCCTTGGTAGGAAAGGTATTCGGGTCCATTCCGATCTCACTCCTCTCGCTTACTCATTCATGGCATCGGCTTCTGCCTTTGCTTTTGCTACTGCATCAATGGTGGTCGGATGATAATACTGATCCAGAACCTTGGTGTTGACACGGTCGAGCTCTTCTCTCGGAAGCAGTCCAAGAAGCTCCCATGCCTTGTTCAGCGTATCTTCCATGGAACGGTTTTCATCCATTCCCTGGCCGATGAATTCATGCTCGAATTCATTACCGAATACCAGGTACTGTTTATCGATCGGAGAAAGCTCATCCTCACCGATAACGGATGCCAGGGAACGCGCATCTCCTACCTTTGCATAGCAGGAGAACAGCTGGTTCGCTACGTCCTGATGATCGGCTCTTGTGTAGCCCTCACCGATACCGTCCTTCATCAGACGGGAAAGACTCGGCAGTACGCTGATTGGCGGGTAAATAGACTGGCCGTGAAGCTGGCGGTCCAGTACGATCTGACCCTCGGTGATGTAACCGGTCAGGTCAGGGATCGGGTGCGTGATATCATCGTTTGGCATGGTCAGGATCGGAATCTGTGTTACGGATCCCTCTACGCCCTGTACGATTCCGGCGCGCTCATACAGCGTAGCCAGCTCACTGTACAGGTATCCAGGATAACCTTTACGGGAAGGAATCTCTCCACGGGAGGAGGAAACCTCACGCATAGCCTCGCAGAAGGATGTGATATCGGTCAGGATAACCAGGATATGCATGCCTTTCTCGAATGCAAGGTACTCGGCAGCTGTCAGTGCTACCTTCGGGGTGATCAGACGCTCTACAACCGGGTCGTTTGCCAGGTTCAGGAACATAACAACGTGGTCAGATACACCGCTTTCCTCAAAGGTCCGGCGGAAGAACTCTGCTACGTCGTATTTAACACCCATAGCGGCAAATACGATTGCAAACTTCTCATCAGAATCTCCAAGGGATGCCTGCTGTACGATCTGTGCTGCCAACTGGTCGTGCGGAAGTCCGTTTCCGGAGAAGATCGGCAGCTTCTGGCCACGAATCAGGGTGGTCAGACCGTCGATTGCAGAAATACCGGTATGGATATAGTTTCTTGGGTATTTACGGGTAACCGGGTTCAGCGGCAGGCCGTTAACGTTTCTTTTTACTTCAGCATCAATCGGTCCCATACGGTCGATCGGTTTTCCGATACCGTCAAAGGTACGTCCCAGGATCTCCTCGGAAAGTCCGATCTCCATCGGATGTCCGGTCAGACGGGTATGGGTATTGGTAAGAGACATGCTCGAAGTTCCCTCAAATACCTGAATAACGGCTTTGTCTTCGTATACAGCAACGATACGTCCCAGTTTTTTCTCATTGCCGTCCACGGTAAATTCTACGATTTCCTCGTAGGAAGCATTTTTTACACCTTCCAGAACAACCAGAGGCCATTGACCTCACTAAGCCTAAATATTCAATTGCCATGATGAATTCCCTCCTTAACCATTCTTCTCGAGTACCTTATCGTAGAAGGTGTCGATATCTTTTTTGTATGTGTCAAACAGATCCAGACGGTCATTCGGTACATCGTATTTAATAGAAACGACGCGGTCGAAGATCTTGTCCTCTTTCAGTACGGACATTGGCATGCCCATCGTCACGAGCGCTTTGGATTTCTTGTACAGATAAAGAATAACTTCCATCATCTTGTACTGTTTTTCCAGAGATACGCAGGTGTCATCCGGATGGAATGCGTTCTGCTGCAGGAAGCCCAGTCGAATAACTCTGGCGATTTCCAGGGTCAGCTTCTGGTCATCCGGAAGAACATCGCTACCGATCAGTTTTACAATTTCCATCAGGGAGCTCTCGGAGTTCAGGATTCCCATTAACTGGTTCCGCATATCTACAAAGTTTTTGTTTACGTGATCTTTGTACACGCGACAGATCCTGCAGGTATTCACTGTAGCTGGTCAGCCAGTGGATCGCCGGGAAATGACGGGCGTAAGCCAGAGATTTGTCCAGTCCCCAGAAGCAGCGGACGAAACGTTTGGTGTTCATGGTAACAGGCTCGGAGAAGTCACCACCCTGCGGAGATACAGCTCCGATGATGGATACGCTTCCCTCTGCGCCGCAAAGGGTCTGCATCATGCCGGCACGCTCATAGAAAGCGGACAGACGGGATGCCAGATATGCCGGGAAACCTTCCTCGGCAGGCATTTCCTCCAGACGGCCGGACAGCTCACGGAGCGCCTCTGCCCAACGGGATGTGGAGTCTGCATGATTGCTACATCATAGCCCATATCGCGGTAATACTCAGCCAGTGTCAGGCCGGAATACAGAGATGCCTCACGGGCTGCAACAGGCATGTTGGATGTGTTGGCGATCAGGGTGGTACGGTCCATCAGCGGGTTGCCGCTCTTCGGGTCGATCAGTTCCTGGAACTCCTCCAGAACCTGTGTCATCTCGTTTCCACGCTCTCCACATCCGATATAGATGATGATATCGGCATCAGACCATTTTGCGATCTGGTGCTGGGTCATGGTTTTTCCGGTACCGAATCCGCCAGGGATGGCTGCTGTGCCGCCTTTTGCGATCGGGAACATCGTATCCAGGATACGCTGTCCTGTGATCAGCGGAACGGATGCCGGATATCTTTTCAGGGTTGGACGCGGTACACGGATCGGCCATTTCTGTGCCAGTGTGATCTCTTTTTCGGTGCCGTCTTCCAGTTTCAGTTTTACAATCGGGTCAAGGATGGTGTACTTTCCGTCTTTGGCAGCCCAGATAACCGTGCCGTTGACATCCGGCGGAACCATCGATTTGTGTACGATGGAACGGGTCTCCTGTGTCTCTGCAATGATTGCGCCGCCCATCAGCTCTTCGCCTTCTGAAACAGTTACATGGACATCCCACTTTTTCTCTGTATCCAGAGAATCTACGGTAAGACCACGGCTGATATATTTACCGGACTGCTTTGCAATCTCGGACAGCGGACGCTCAATACCGTCAAAAATGTTGTTCAGGATTCCAGGTCCCAGTGTAACAGAGAGGGCATCTCCGGATGCGGTAACTGTTTCGCCTGGTTTCAGTCCTGTGGTTTCCTCGAAAACCTGTACTGTGGTGGTATCCTTTGTCAGGGCAATAACCTCGCCGACCAGACGTTCTTTACCAACGTAAACCATCTCGGACATTTTAAATCCGGTGTTTCCTTTCAGATATACGACCGGACCGTTGATTCCATAGATAACTCCGGTTTTATTCATGCTCTACACCTCCGTGAAAGATGAAATTCTCCCGCTCTTCGTTCAGAAGGGTCTCGAAGGAATTATCGATCAGAATATTTTTCTCCGGAATGACCGCGCGCACGCCGCCAAGGAACGGCATGGCCGAAATGGTAAGGGTTACGGAGAGTTTCTGCTCCAGGGAAGCCTTATGAGCTTCGTCTGACGGATCCAGATATAAGGTCAGTTTGTCGTTTCCGGCAAATGTAACGGCTTCGCGGATTTTGCGCTCCAGATACTCCTCATAGGATGGATCCTTTTTATAAGCGGTAAGTTTTTCACGAACTTCTTTAAACAGTTTTTCTTTTAATTCCAGATTTTTACGGGACAGCTTCCGTCTGATATGAAGCTGATCCGCAGACAGTGTCTTATTGACATCACGTTTTGCTTTCTCGGTCTCGGCAGCAACTTCTTCTTCTGCCTGACGTCTTGCGGTTGCTTTATGCTCCTCGAAGATCTTATCCAGAGCTTTCTGGTGATCGCCGATCACACGTTCTGCTTCACGGTTTGCACTGTCCAGGGAATGATTATAAAAATTCTGAAGTTTTTCCTCAGTAGTCAATGTGTGTCACCTCCAGGGCATTCTTACAGTTTTAATCCAATAGATTCATTTACAAAGGAAGTGATAAAGTCCGGCGCTCTTCCGGTACCGTGACGGTCCGGAATTTCAATGAGCAGCGGAAGCTTATGGTTGAGGCGGACATCCTCCAGAATGTCCGGGAATTCCTTCCCGAACTTTTCTGTAAGGAGAATAATTCCGATCTCTTTGTCTGCCAGTGTTTTCTGCAGTGTATCATAAAGCTCCTCGCGCTCATGAACGACAACGCCTTCCACTCCGGCCAGGCGCATGCCCGTCTGAGTGTCTACGTTATCACTGATCAAGAACATTTTCATTTATGATTCCTCCAACTTAAGGTGAAGATCAATACCTTCCGGTTTTGGAATCAAAGTTTACCAAGAATCATGAAGGAGATGATCAGACCATACAGAGCGATACCTTCGGCCATAGCTACGAAGATCATGGATTTACCAAAGATGCTGCCGTCTTCGCTGATTGCTCCAAGAGCTGCGCTTGCGGAAGATGCAACGGCGATACCGGAACCAATACCGGAAAGACCTGTAACAAGAGCTGCACCGATGTAACCAAGACCGGTTGCAAGACCAGCGCCTGCTTCTGTTGCAGCAGATGCAGTTGTTGCGCCTGCGAAGGAAACAACGGTTGCGATCAGCAGAAGGCCGAAGAAGCCGCTTACATTGGCTGCCAGAGATTTTTTGTAACGATTTTTGTTGTGCTCACCTTTGAAGTAATAAGTCATAGGAACAACGATGGTTAATACCATTGCGATTGCAGTAAGTACCTGTACAAATGCTGAGTTCATAATAGTTTTCCTCCTGAAGTTAATTCATTAAATTTACTCTTTGCTGCGATCCGGAGCCATTTTCACTTTTTCCCGATACAGCTTCCCGCCATATTCGCTTCCATTTTGCATGGCTCTGAATCCTCTTTTATTTCTCGCCTTTTTTCAAAAACGGAACAAACGGTTTTCCGTCTCCTTCATAGAACCGGCTGAACATCTCGTAATACTCCAGACGCAGTACCTGGATCGCTACCAGCAGTGCCTCAAGGCAGGCAACGAAGACATTTCCGAGAACAATAACCGGCCAGCTGATGCTGCCGCCGCCTGTTGCTCCGCCGAGCATCAGGACAACCTCCATCATAGCCGCATGGCTGACTGCATATGCGCCGACACGGACAAAGGAAATTGTGTTGGAGAAGTAGCTCAAAAGCACATCGAAGAGTTCGAAGAATGCCTGTACAAAGAACATTCCCTTTCCGGTCTCCGGAAATGCATTGCCCTTCTTCTCTACCATACGCTCCAGTGGCTCTTTTAAGAAGATCGCAAGAAGCGGAATACCGAACATGACTACCATCACGCCGACAGCCGGAGCTTTATGGCCGCTGAACAGGAGAACGAGTGTAACGGCAAGGGCTCCGTAGAAAATGAAGCCTGCCAGGGAGTTCTGGCTGAACAGAAGCTCGCCGAGCTTATGGTTTCTTGCTGCATTGATCATATGCAGAACCATTCCTGTCAGAATCATGAACATACCAAATGCAACCGCTGCGACAAATACGGTGTTCATCGAACCGATGAACGGAAGCGTTGTCATCGCTTCCTTCGGATGCAGCCAGAGGGCCGGTATGACATTCTCAAATCCGAAGAAGCTGCCGAACAGGAATCCGAAGATCACAGAGAATACCGCGCAGGTACTCATGATCGCTGCCAGATCCATCTTCTTGTAGTGGTACAGCAGTGCGCCGCCAATCAGCAGACACAGTCCCTGTCCTACATCGGCAAACATGATTCCGAAAATAAATGCATAGGTAAGTCCTACGATAATCGTAGGGTCAATTTCATTGTAATTTGGCAGTCCGTACATCTTCACGTACATCTCAAACGGACGGAAGATTTTCGGATTTTTCAGCTTTGTCGGCGGCTGACGCAGAACGTTGTTTGCATCATCCTCGATGAAGCAGAAGAGATTTGTGTCGTTTTCGATGTCCTTCTGGAAGGAAGCGGCATCTTTTTCCGACATCCAGCCGCACAGAATATAGAAGGTTTCCTTCTTGGATTTTGTGCAGGCTGCCAGGCGACGGACATCAAAGTTGCCGGAGAGCTGCTCTAACTGCTCTTTTGCTGCAACCAGATCCTCTGCGGAATCCGAAAGGCATTTTGCCAGTTTCCGTGAGCACTCGCTGAGTGCATCGTCTGTCTTTTTGATTTCTGCCTGAAGTGCTGCGTAAGCATCCTCCGGCGTTCCGCTGTACTCGTCCGGAACGTAGATTCTTTCGAAGTGCAGGGATGAGAATACGGCGTCCACTTTCGTGACCTGATCTCTCGGGCAGAAGTAAATGCCCCATACATACTGCTCATCGGAATGGCAGCGGTAGAATACCGTATCGCTGTTCTCATAGCAGTAGCTCTCAAACTTGTTGTAATACTCTTTTGTGATCTTTCCGAATCTGAATTTGATAAAGTGGAAATCCAGAATGGAGGAAAGATTGCAGTGCAGATCCTGGAACGGCTCGATTTTCTGTGCTTTTTCCATCAAGTCTTTCTTTTTTGCTTCCAGTTCTGTACGCTCCTGGTTCAACTGGCCAAGGGTGTGATCCAATCCGTGGACGCAGTTGATGGCATCTTCCAGGGAAAGTCTTTTCGTGGTGGTACGCTTGTCTTCCGGCAGAAGTGCTGTAAAATCTTCCGCCTGTTTTAAGGTCTCTTTGTATGGGTTGATCTGGATATACGGTGTGATATTCTGCATCGTAGACAGCTCCGTCAGAGCGTTTTCCAGATGTATCTCATATTTTGAGAGATAAGTGTTGACCACACGGTCAATGTCGGCTTTCGGCCCGGTGATGCTCAAAAATTTCATCTTGACAATCAATGAGTACACCTCCCCGTGTATTAAGTTTTTGCGATATGCTGCATTGCCTCGTCAGCGCTGATACGGTAACGTACGCACTCGAGTGCAATAATAAGCCGGTTTACCTCGTGCTCTTTGTGATAGAGGTATGAGTATATTGTGGCAACGGAATAAGGATCCTGTCTGGATTCACTGGAAAGTATGTGCTTCATAATGGCTGCATACATGGATTCCAGCGTATCGACTTTGAAGGAATCATACCGTTTCGCATAATAGGTTTGTTCCAGCAGCTGGGAAAATGCACTCATATTCTCGGCTTCTACCAGTGCCTTTACCACATCCTTTTTCAGCCGGTGATGAACCGGAATCAGCAGGGCGTAGATTTGTGCGCTGGTCATGTGATAATAGCGTTTGGAACGGTAGATCCACTGAAGGTTCAGCATGTCAAACTTGCTTCCCCATGCAGCGGTCAGCTCTTCCAGATCCCGCTTTGTCACTACTTTTGATCTGTCCTTCCACATCTGTGCAAAGTAATACAGATCCAGGGTCATCTCATAGTCGAACAGGGTCGGACGCTCGATATCCGCGAGCTGCGACAACGGGGCATAATATTCTGTCCCTTTCAGGTTCGCAATCAGTTCTTCGATCGTCCTGGAGGACGCCAGAAGATTGATGTCCAGCTGGGAATGCTTGTTAAAGAACTCGTCGAATATGGACAGGTTCAATACCACATCACGGTGATCAAATACCGTGTTCAGGCATTCTTTGATAACGGACACTTCGTATCGTTTGAAGTAGAGCGCAAGGAACTTTCTCTGCTCTACATTTGCAAAACGGTACAGCTTGGAAAAATCCCGGTATACCGTCAGGCGCAGCATTTTCTCGATCTGACCTCGGTGAAGGTCAGCTTCGTTGTAGCCCTCAAACAGATCCTCATAGCCTTTATGCTGCTTGAGGTAAGAAACTGCCTGCGGTACACTCTCCAGTTCCACGATTTCCCGAAAATTCTGGTCGTTTAAAAGATGGCTCTGCATGGCTCTTATCTTTGTGGTAAGGCCGCTGTAGGATAATAGACCGCTCATCGTTTCACTTCCTTATAATGTTTTCGTAAATCTGCGTGGACAGTGCTCCGTGATTCTGCTCGTAATAAGCGTCCAGTGAAGATAGAAGTTCGGCGGCAGAGTCCCGCTGCTTTTTCTGATCCGCATCTGTAGTAGAATGAAGTTTTGTTGTGATCTCTTCAATCCGCTTTGCCGTTTCCGCTTCCAGATCTGCATCGAATTTTGCAATCCGCTCTTCCTGCTGCTCGTCCTGGAGCTTCTTCTGATTCTCGGCAGCCTGCATAATCTTAGTAGCAGCCGTTTCGATCTCTGCAAGTTTGTTAATTACAGATTCCATAGCATCGCTTTCCCTCCTTATGATATTTGCATAACAATCAAACCTGGTCCACTGACCAATTTTGATATACAGGGCAAAAAGTACAGGAGAAACTCCTGCATCTTTGCTGTTAGTATTCTACACCTTTTTTTCCAAAGTTGACATATTGAAATCGTAAAAAAAAGTGGGATTTCGATCGACTTTTTGATTAAAAATAGACAATGGGTCATATTTTTTCTTCCAATATCAATAGCCAAAAGATGGCCCCTCATATGATTTCGATATGGATCCAATCCGATTGTCATATTGCTGATAAGAAATGCTATGTGCAGGTTGATATTGTATACAGTATTTTGAAAACTTCGAAAATTTGAAAACGGGATTTTTCTGTTTTGCTTTTTCGGGAGCTATGATATACTAGATATGATTGGCTTTTATTCTAATATTTATCACTTAAGAAAGGAATTTTACGCATATGCGCCTTAGAAATATCAGAGGATCAAAAGATGTGATTGCTTCCTGTCCGTTCGTTGTGCAGGAACCGGAGAGCTGCCGGGGACGGTGGCTGAGGTTTTTGGAAATGAAAATCCGATTCATATTGAGGTTGGAATGGGAAAAGGACGCTTTTTGATGGATATGGCGGTTCTGCATCCGGAAATCAACTACGTCGGCATTGAAATGTACGACAGCGTACTGCTCCGCGCAGTACAGAAACGGGAAAAACTGGAGACGGAAATCAAAAACCTGTTCTTTATCCGCATGGATGCGCGCCAGCTTCCGGAAGTATTCGCAGAAGGCGAAGTGGACCGCATTTACCTTAACTTCTCCGATCCGTGGCCGAAGGACCGCCATGCGAAGCGGAGACTGACGTCGCATGAGTTTCTTGCACGGTACGAGAAGATTTTAAAGAAGGACGGAACACTGGAATTCAAAACCGATAATAAAGATCTGTTTGACTTCTCTCTTGAGGAGATGAAAAATGCAGAGGGATGGGAACTCACTGCATTCACATACGATCTGCACCACGATGTGGTTCTCTCAAAAGGAAATGTAATGACGGAATATGAGGAGAAGTTTTCCTCAATCGGAAACCCGATCTGTAAGATGGAGGCACGGTTTCTGTAAAAAACATTTCTGCATGTAAGGGGGATTTGAAAATGAAAAGAAAAGTTCTGGCGGCACCAGTGCGACAGTGGCCATGGTAACGAAAGATGCGGACGGCACCTGGAACGAGGATCTTTGTACAAGCGGCTATGTCGGATACGGCGGTGTAGGCGAAACTACCGAATGGAACCGCAAAACACCGCGCGGACAGTTCAGCTTTACGTATGCCTTCGGCATTCTCCCGAATCCCGGAACGGAACTTTCCTATACCCAGGTGGATGATACGTATTACTGGGGCGATGATGTAAATTCCAGATACTACAATCAGTTCGTCACGACGAAGACAACGCCGAAAGCCTGGAATTTCCCGGCGGATGCATTTCCGTTCCGGAAGACCAGATGATTACGATTCTGAAAAATGTTCAGCCGGGCTGCCAGATTATTATTGATTCGGCGAGCGAGCTGAAGAACTATTGACATTTTTTACCTGGAATGCAAAACCGACAGTGAAAAGATCTATTTTTTTAAGATCTCTCCGCTGTCGTTTTTTTGTGCGTAAAACAAGAAAAACACCATCCCCGCAGCTCTCAGGTCTGCAAAAACAGTGCTTTCGATGCGCCTTCAGGGACTCGAACCCTGGACAAATAGATTAAGAGTCTACTGCTCTACCAACTGAGCTAAAGGCGCTTACTTTTGTTTTTCTGTGTTTCATCGGATGATCCACTCGCTGAACACAAATAAGATTATAAAGGATTCTGCCGAAAAAAGCAACCTTTTTTTCACTGTTTCTTTACTTTTGTTAAAAACAGCGAAAACAGGTCTTATAATTCTATTAAATTTCACAATTTTTTCGTATATTTCCGTTTGTTTCGACGACGGCTCCAATGGCAGCCGAACCTACTTCCGTTTCTTGTCTTTCTTTTTCAAAAGCTTCTCCAGCTCCTGCATGGATTTCTGGATTTTATAAAGACAGCCGCTGCCGGCATATTTATTCTGATAGCAGAAATCCTGGAGTTTCTGCTGAAGGAAACCTGATTTTCTGATCAAACTTCTTCTCCGCTTTCCGGCGTACCGGACACGGGCACCGGAAAAGTTCTTTTTCTTCTATATTATACAGGGAATGTCAAAAATGACCAGAAAATAGCTTGTTTTAGCCATTGTTTTCCCATTTTCTTTCCGTTATAATACAGCAGAATACCATCTAATATCACTTACTATTTTGGGGGAATTTTATGAAAACACGAATGAATTTCAAGGATGAGTTTTACCAGAAATTAAAGCTCCTCGTCCTCCCGATTGCGATTCAGAACTTTATGCTGGCTCTCGTCAGCGCGACGGATGCAATCATGCTGGGATGGATTGACCAGACCTCGCTGTCGGCGGTTTCGCTGGCCGGGCAGGTGCAGTTTGTTCTGAACCTTTTTATCACGGGTATTGCGGCGGGTGCCGGTATTATGGCGGCGCAGTACTGGGGCAAACGGGATGCGGCTTCGATTGAGAAAGTCATTCCGATTGCGCTGCGTGCAAACCTGCTGTTCTCCGGTCTGTTCACGATTCTCGCCGGTCTCTGCCCGGATCTGCTGATGCGGATCTTTACGAACGATGCAGCCCTCGTTGCAAGCGGAAGCCAGTATCTGCGCGCCGTTGCACTCTCCTACGTGCTCTGCGGTGTCTCACAGGTTTACCTGATTCTGCTGAAAAACACCGGCCACGCCGCCGTCAGCTCCCGCATCAGTTCCACGGCGGTTGTGCTGAACATTATTTTAAATGCCGTCCTGATCTACGGTCTCTTCGGCGCTCCGGCACTCGGCATCCGCGGCGCGGCGTATGCAACGGTAGCGGCCCGCGTTCTGGAACTGATCTGGGCCTACATCGAGACAAAGAAACCGGACCACGTGCGGATTCTCTGGAAACGTCTCTTCTCTTCGGCCGGAAAAATGCTCTCCGCCGATTTCTGGCGCTACACGCTCCCGGTTCTGGCAGCCGCGCTTGTCTGGGGAATTGCTTACGTTCTGTATTCCGTCATCATGGGCCATATGGGAAGCGATGCGGTTGCCGCAAACTCGATTACGACGATTGCCAAGAGCCTCCTCTCCTGCCTGATCCGCGGTGTGAGCGGCGGTGCCGGTGTTCTGATCGGAAACCTGCTCGGTGCGAATGAGCTGGAAAAAGCCCGCGAATACGGCGGACGCTTAAGCCGCCTCGCCATCGTGATCGGCATTGTGACCGGCGGTCTTCTCATGCTGATCTCCCCGGCCATCGTCCATTTTGCTCCGCTGACCGATACCGCAGCAGATTACCTACAGTACATGCTTCTCTTCTGCGGTCTGAACTTGATGGCACAGTCGGTCAACACCACCGTTCTCGACGGCATCTTCTGTGCCGGCGGCGATGCGAAATTCGATATGCAGGGAAATATCGGCGCGATGTGGTGCTTTTCCGTACCGCTTGGTTTCCTCGCCGCGTTCTGGCTGAAGCTGCCGGTCATGGTTGTCTACTGTATCGTAAACCTCGATGAGATCGTGAAACTGCCTGCGGTTTATCTTCATTATAAAAAATACGTCTGGGTACGCAACATCACCCGCGATATCGAAGAATAATTGCCGAACTATAAAATCCCCTGCGGAAAATCCAAACCGAATGGATTTCCCGCAGGGGATTTCGTTCTTTTATCGTATTACAAATATCGCAATGATTTTACATCGATTTTCTCTCTGCAATTTCCGCCATCTTTGCTTCATTCAGACGTGTGTCGCCATGGACACGGCTGTAGGAAAGATAGCCGTTCATACGGTCGATCTTTGTCAGGTTCTTGGAACCGCAGACCGGGCAGACATCCATGTCGAGTTCCTGGTGGCCGCAGTCATCGCAGTAAGCCAGGGACAGGTTGACGCCCTCGTAGTAGCCAAGCTCCATCGCACGCTCGATCAGTGTCTTGATCGCGCCTTTGTTGTAGCCGACCGGATAGCGCACGTACTGGATTTTTCCGCCGTTGCAGAGCTCCCAGAAACGTCCCTCGAGATCCTGTTTCTGGATCGGGGTAATGTCCTCGGTTACGTGGCAGTGGAAACTGTTGCTCACATACGGGCGGTCCGAAACGTTGCGGACGATGCCGTACTGTTTGCGGAACTGCTCTATCTGCAGGCCGCACAGGGATTCTGCCGGTGTGCCGTAGATCGCATAGAGGATGCCGTCCTCTTTCTTAAACTCGGCAACCTTGTCGTTGATATATTTCAGCGTGTCAAGTGCGAACTGTCCGTCCTCAACAAGAGATTTTCCGTTGTACAGCTCCTGCAGCTCGTTCAGCGCCGTGATACCGAACGATGCGGTCATCGGCTTTAACAGCGGGCGGATCTTGTCGGACGGTTTTAAGTGGCCGCCGTAGAAACCTCCCTCACAGTAAGCCAGTGGGTTCGTGGATGCACGCATCTCGCCGAGGTAATCGTAGGTCCGTTTGTGCAGATCGCGGATCATCTCGAGGTAGAAGTCGAGCACTTCGTGGAAATCGCGGTTCTCGGAACGGGATTTTGCCAGGATCATCGGAAGATGAAGGGAAACGGCTCCGATGTTGAAACGTCCGACAAAGACCGGTTTGTCGTTCTCATCTGCCGGCTCCATGCCTCCGCGCTCGTACCACGGGCTAAGGAAAGCACGGCATCCCATCGGGCTGATGACTCTCTTGTATTTCTTGTACATCTCGGCGATGTAGCCCTCGCCGCTCATCGACAGCCAGTCCGGATACATGGTTTTAGAGGAACAGTCAAGTCCTGCCTCAAAGACATCTTCTGCGATGCCGCCCTCTCCGTGAATTGCCTTGTCATATAAGAAGACGATTTTCGGGAAGAGCACCGGCTTTTTGTGGCCTTTCCTGCCCTGTCCGTTTTTGTGGACCTCGAGAAGGGAGATGGAAATCATCTTCTCGAACATGCTCGTTCCAAGGCCGAGGGTCACGGTAACGAACGGATAATCACCGCGGGAAGATCCAACAGTGTTCAGTTTATACTCAATTCCCTGCCATCCCTGATCGCACTCTCTTCTTACTTTGTCGATCGCATACTCGATGGCTTTCTCCTGTGCACCCTCCCAGGATGCGTCGGTATATTTCAGGAACTCTTTTACGTAGTAATCGTAGCTCTTCTGTGCGTACGGAGCAAGGATCTTGTCCACCTCCGGCACGGTAAAGCCGCCGTACTGCTGTGCAGCGGTGCTGAGGACGATATCGCCCATGACATCAAATGCGGTGTCGAGTGTCTTCGGCTCGTTGTACCAGACATTTCCCATCTCGAAACCGCCTTTTAAAACGTTTCCGACATCGAACAGACAGCAGTTCATGGTATCGAGACGTGCGGACTGGTCGTGGATGTAGATGTAACCGTCCTTACAGGCCTGCAGCTCGTTGCGGTTCATGAAGAACTTGCGGTACAGCTCTTTGTTCAGCTCGTTGAAAATCAGGCTTCGCTTCGTTGCAACGAGGGCGCTGTCGGTGTTGGCATTGCTCTTGTCGCCGATGTAGCGGATGGACTGGCTCTTCGTGTAGACCTCGTCCATCATATGGATAAAATCAGTTTTGTAATTGCGGTAATCGCGGTAGCTTTTTGCCACAGCCGGGTTTACTTTTTCGAGTGCTCCCTCCACGATATTGTGCATATCGCTGATCGGAATTTCGGTCTTTCCAAGGGAATATACGTGCTCGGTTGCGAACTTACAGATAAAGTCAATCTCCTGCTGTGAGAAGGTATACAGGATTCTCTGTGCGGATTTATTTACGGCACGGACGATCTTCTGCGCGTCGAATTCTTCTTTGGTGCCGTCCTTTTTGATAATATAAACCATTGTGGTGTCCTCCAAATCAAACACTATATCTTGTGTGTCCCCCACCCTTTTCTTGTAGCGGGCACCACATATTGTAGCATGTTTCTTTTGAAAAGAAAAGGCATTTCCTGTAAGTTTTTATTTTCAGAATATTGCATACTGCTCTTTCGTGCAGACAGAAATCTGCATTTTTCAAATTCATTCTGCAAGCGTTCCTTCAAAAACGGTCTCGGCCGGGCCGGTCAGAAAGACCTTATTTTTCGTCCGGTCCCATGTAACGAAAAGCCTGCCGCCGCGCAGTTCTACGGCAGTTTCTCCCTCCGAAACACAACCGGAAAGCATCGCCGCGACGGCTGCCGCACACGCTCCCGTTCCGCAGGACAGCGTTTCACCGCTCCCACGTTCCCAGACTCTCATTTTTATTGTGTGTTGATCTAAAATCTGGATAAACTCTGTATTGATACGGTCCGGGAAACAGGAAAGGTGTTCAAAAGCGGAACCGGTCTTTGCAATGGATATTTTTTCCACATCTTCCACCGGAATCACCGCATGCGGATTTCCCATCGAAAGGCAGGTCATCGTATAATTTTCCCCGCACACGGCAATTTTATGCTCCAGCACATATTCCCCCAGAGAAACAACGGGGATCTGTGCGGCGCGGAATTCCGGCGTTCCCATCTCCACTATCACCTGACAGATCTCATTCGGATTCTCCCCCGTCTGCAGATGAATCACACGGTTTCCGCTGCCGGTTTCGATAGTCAGCGTCGTTTTTCTCGTCATCCCATGCTCGTACACGTATTTTCCCACACAGCGGATGCCGTTGCCGCACATCGCGCCCTTCGAGCCGTCGGCGTTGTACATTTCCATCGAAAAATCTGCTGTTTTGGATGCCCCGATCAGAATCAGCCCGTCCGCGCCGATGCCGAAATGGCGGTCACTTACCGCTTTTGCCAGCCGTCCCGGACTCTCCACCCGCTCCTCCATAGCATTTACATAGATATAATCATTTCCGCAGCCCTGCATTTTTGTAAAACGCATACACAGCCTCCTCCCAGACTTCTGCCCTTTCCAGTTCCTTACTAAATATGTATTCCGTACCGCGCTTTTGAAAAACCATTTTTCTCAAATCCGCTTCAGACATTGGAAAACGAAGCGGAATGTGATAGAATAGGGGGAACTGATATCGTTACTTACATGAAGTAACTTTCAAATATTTTTAACCATTTATTATGAGGAGGTTTTGATGAAAAAATACCGTTGGGTTTTAACAGCAGTATTTGCCGCTTTCCTCGTGGGAACGAGCGGCTGCGGAAAGAAAACAGAAACGATTCCGATCACAACCATCAGTCAGAGTACCGACGATGACGACCCCGAAGACAATCTGGCGGCCTCCGGCGATTCCGACGAGATTCCGGAATACGATGTGGATCTCTCGAAGAACCTGAACAGTTTTCAGCTTGCCATCTGGGGCGATACATACGAAATTCCGGAATCCTACGCGGATTTTACAGCGCTTGGCTGGGTCTACAGCGGCGACGACACGAAGGAAATCCAGCCGGAATCCTTCTCAGAGGGCGAAATCTTTGAAAAGGACGGAAACCAGATTACCGTCGATATTGCCAATCCGGACACCACGGCAAAGCCAGTGGCGGAATGCCTGATCGGAGGCATTCACATCGATACCTCGACCGCTGAGGGCCAGAATATCTATGTCGGCCTGCCGAACGGCGTCACCCTGCAGCAGTCGCTGATGGAGGATGTGGAAAGCATCTACGGTGCGCCAAAGGACCGTTATGAGGCCGATACCTCTGTGCAGTTCACGTATGAGTACGGGCTATACCAGACGATCACGCTCGGCTTCGATAACGAAACGGGAATTCTGTATTCCTCGATATGCAGAACTTTACGACCACGGCTGATGCAGAAGCGCTCGATGGTGTCAGCGATGCCACAACACCGGAAGTGGAGGCCTACCAGGCACCGGAAGCCGACAGCAGTGAAATCAACGACTGGACCGTCCGCTTTGACGATGTACTCTATCATCTTCCCGTTCCGGTCAGCGAACTTCTGGACCACGACTGGACCATCAATACGAAAGAGTCCGATACGGCCGTTTTAAACGGAAAATACGGCTACGTCACGCTGGAAAAAGGCGGTCAGAAGCTTTACTGCACCGTACATAATTACGGCGCGGAGGCGACGACAGTGCGCAACTGTTTCGTTACTTCGCTGTACGGCGATCTCGATACGACAAAGATTCCGATTTCAATCACAAACGGCATCACGCTCGGCACTTCCGAGAGCGATTTTCTGGCGAAGGCAGGGGATGCCAAATCAGAAAAAACGGAAAAAGAGAATAGTAACCTGACACTCTACACATTCTATAGTGATGACGAAAAGCTGGACTACACTGAAATCGGCATCGACAACGATCTGAAGCTGGTACGCAGCATCAAGGTGGTTCACAACCAGCCGGAAGCGCCGGAAGAAGAAGCCAAAAAAACTTCCGCGGAAGATTCATCTTCCGTTTCCGACAGTCAGGAACCGTCCGAAACACCGGCTCCGTAACGATACTTTCAGAAAAATGGCTGCATGGCAGCTTACTACAGACGAAAACGAGGATTTTTATGGAAAACTTATACGACGTTATCATCATCGGCTCCGGCCCGGCGGGTCTTTCTGCCGCGATTTATGCGAAACGCGCAAAGCTCTCCTCTCTTACGATTGAGGCAAACTTTGCAAGCGGCGGCCAGGTGCTGAATACCTATGAAGTAGACAACTATCCCGGCCTTCCGGGCATCAGCGGCATGGATCTCGGAAGCACGCTGCGCGCACACGCTGAAAAAATGGGCGCGGAATTTTCCCGCGAGCGTGTGAAGGAGCTTGTTCTTGACGAAGAGATCAAGATTGTCCGCACGAGAAAAAATGAGTATCATGCCAAAACGGTCATTCTTGCAACCGGTGCGGAGCACCGCGCGTTAAATGTACCTGGTGAAAAGGAGCTCTCCGGCATGGGCGTCTCTTACTGTGCAACGTGTGACGGCGCATTTTTCAAAGACAAAACCGTTGCCGTTATCGGCGGCGGCGATGTCGCCGTGGAGGATGCGATTTTCCTTGCCAGAACGTGCAAAAAGGTTTACGTGATCCACCGCCGCGATGAACTGCGGGCAGCCGGTGTTCTCCAGGATGCACTGCTGGCACTGCCGAATGTGGAAATGGTGTGGGATACGGTTGTGGATTCCATCGAGGGAAACGAGATGGTGTCCGGCGTGAAGGTAACGAACAAAAAGGCAGGGGAAGCCGGTGTGATCACGGTAGACGGCGTGTTTATTGCCGTCGGCATCGTTCCGGTCTCCGCACTGATCGCAGGCACCGTAGAAACCGATGAGGCTGGCTACATCAAAGCCGGCGAAGACGGTGTGACGAGCGTGCCGGGCGTGTTCGCCGCAGGCGATGTCCGCACGAAGCAGCTCCGTCAGATCATCACGGCAGCCGCCGACGGCGCGAACTGTGTGACTTCGGTAGAGAAATATCTGATCAGCCACTGATGGCTTCTTCCGAATAGAATACAGCAAAAGCAGGCATTCTTCGTATTGTACGGAGAACTGCCTGCTTTTTTTGTTTTCCCGTATTTTCTGAAATCTGAAAAACCTTTCATGTCAGTCGTGCAAAACTTTAAAACCTCTTTTTGTCGAAATTGCACAAAGAAACCGGGGTTTTTCCACACGGGCCAATTTTATAAACATCTCGTCCACAAGTTATCCACATAGTTAACCACCGAAAACATGCCTAAAAACAAGTTATACACCGAGTTATCCACATTATCCACGAAAAACGGTGTGGAAAGCATGTGTTTAAATCTTGCGAAATCAGAACGCGTGTTTTGGTCATAACAGAGAAAACCGTTATTTCGCCAAAAGATTTTACAAAGCACTTGACTTTTTAAGTGTCAATCTCTGTTGGTTTTTGACTTGAATTGTGTGAATTTTTCGTACAATTTAATATTACATTTTTCGTGTTCTTTTACTGTTTTTACAATGGCTGCAAAAAGAAAATCTCCTGTTCGGAAAACAATTGTTTCGTTCCCAGACAGGAGATTTTGATTGGATTTTTCTTTGTTTTACTCTGCCAGCTTTCCAAGCCGCTTTGCTTCTGCCTAAGCTCTTCGATCCGGCGGTTGCACATGCCCACCGGGACGCCGGTGTCGATGACACGTTCACAGCTCTTCATCAGCTCGCAGGCGCGGGCAAATGCCTCGTCGCTGATCTCCTGGAACGGTACTTCGGTTACCGTCTCCATCGCCAGAATGCGGGCAAGCTGGTAATCGATATCGTTCGTATACAGGACGCCTGCCGCAAACGGGACATTTTCCTTCTGCAGTTTCCGGAACACCGGGATTCCCGTTCCGCCGCCTGCGAGGACAAAGACGCGCGGTGTTCCCTCCGGCCGTGGCAGCTCGATGCTTCCGAAGCACGGGTCAAACGAACCATTGTCAATCTCGTACAGTTCGCGGATGATATCCTCGCGGAAAATTGTCTCCGGTGCGCCGAAATGGGAAATAGCATCGCCCTTGACGCAGATGATCTTATCTGAAATTTTCTGTGCCAGATCGATCTCATGCAGCGACATGATGACGGTGATGCCCTTCTCCTTTGCCATGCGGCGCAGAATCGCGAGCAGTTCCAGCTTGTGGCGGATATCGAGGAAAGAAGTCGGCTCGTCGAGGATGATGACCTCCGGCTCCTGACAGATCGCACGCGCAAGAAGCACTCTCTGGCGCTGGCCGTCGCTGATGGCGTTGAAATCGCGGCCGCCGAGCTCTTCGGCATGAACGGCGCGCATCGCCTTCTCGACCTTCTCCTCATCCTCGCGGGTCAGCATGCCGAGCCGTCCGGTGTACGGATAGCGGCCCGTTGCCACGATATCGTGGCAGGTCATCAGCTCCGGCTTCATGCGCTCCGTCAGCACAACGGCCATCTTCGTGGACAACTCACGGAACGAAAGCTCATGCAGGTTTTTCCCGTCAAACTCCACATTTCCGCCGACCAGCTTTAACTGGCGGGTGATGCTTTTCAGAATCGTTGATTTACCGGAACCGTTCGGTCCGATCAGCGTAACGATCTCGCCTTTTTCGATGCCGATGCAGATATCTTTGATCAGCGGCTTCTTATCATAGCCGACCGTCAGGTGGTCCAGATGAAAATAATATTCATTCATATTCTCTTACCCCCTTTTCCGGCGCAGCATCATGAAAATGACGACCGGCGCACCAAAGATCGATGTGACCGTACTGATGGACAGCTCCAGCGGTGCAAACGCCATACGCGCGATCAGGTCGCACATCATACAGAAGACGCTCCGCCGAGGAACGTTCCCGGGATTACGACGAGCGGACGCGATGTGCCGAGGCTCTGTTTGACGAGGAACGGGACGGCAATGCCGACAAACGAAATCGGACCGGCAAATGCGGTGACGCATGCGGAGAGAATACTCGAAAGCAGAATCAGCGCGATGCGGAATACTTTGATGTTGACACCCATGCTCTGCGCATACGCCTCACCGAGCTGATATGCACCGATCGGTTTTGCCATCAGGAACGTGATGACAAAGGTGATGCCGATCACAGCCGCAGAGATCGCTACGTTGCTCCAGCTCATGCCGGAGAAGCTTCCCTGTGACCAGCCGTGGAGGTTGACGATATCGGAATCCTCCGCGAAGGTGACAACAAAATCCGTGACCGCCGAGCAGATGTAACCGATCATAATACCGCCGACGAGAAGTCCTGCCATATTTTTGATCCGTCGGGACATCAGCAGAATGAAGCCGACGGAGAGAAGGGATCCTAAGAATGCTGCAACAATCATCGTGTAAGATGTGATATTGCGCGCCCACTCCAGATAAAAGATCATGGTCAGCGCCACGACCATTTTGGCTCCCGAGGAAATTCCAAGAACAAACGGACCGGCAATCGGGTTTTCAAAGAAAGTCTGTAAAAGGAAGCCCGACAGGGACAGAGCACCGCCCAGGATTGCCGCCATCAGAATACGCGGAAGGCGGATTTTCCAGATAATATTGTACTCTTTCCCCTCTCCGGTCCGCCGCAGCAGAATCCGGAAAATTTCCGGAATCGAAATATTTACGTTTCCGGAATTGATATTCAGCACGGTGATGGCAGCGAACGCCAGAATCAGCACCAGAAACACAGCGGCATACCGCGAACGGCGCCGGAAGTTTCCATATGGAAACTGTTCTCTTTTCCTGTCATATTTTTTTTCTCTGACATACGTTCCTCCATCAGGATAATTTTCTTAAGAATACCATCTGATCCGGATCGCCGCCCGTTACCAGAAGGTTAATGTCGTTGGTAAACTGTGCAATTTTATCGGTTGCCTGATACATCGATTTCTCGGTTGTCCAGACATTGCCCTCTTTGACTGCTTTGTAATCGGCAAACATAGAATCCTTTGCCAGCAGGTCGTCCAGGGTTTTGACGGTGGAATCGATACTTGCGTTGTAGATCAGGTAGTCCGCATCTTCGGCCGTATCGTAGAACTGCTCCATCGTGATCGGCACGGATGTTTTTCCGCTGTCGTCCTGGAGATCACGGAAGGCGTTGCGCGCACCGCCAAGCTCGATCATGTTGGAAATGTAGTCCTCCGGGTTCCGCACAACGGCAGCCCCGCTCGTATTAATATAGAAGAAAGCGACCGTTTTTTCGGTATTCTGGAAATCCTTCAGATTTTCCACAATACTTGCCTGATTTGCAAAGAAGTCGGCTGCCTCCTCCTCTTTGTCCAGCATGGCACCGTAGAGTTTGATCCATTCGGTTCTGCCAAGAGGCTGGGATTCATAGCTGGAACGGTCGATGAAGACCGGAATATCGAGCATCTCGATCATCTCCTGTACCTTCGGGGAATGGAGGATCATCGTGGATTCAATGGCCAGATCACAGTTCTCACTGACCAGAAGTTCGTAATCCGGCTCACTGTATTTTCCGGCGAAGATCATCGTTCCGGCATTCATCGCGTCAACGGCATCCTGTACGTACCAGTTGTCTGCGGTTTCACCGGAGAGACGAATCGTATCGAGGGAGTCGATGGCATCGAACAGCGCCATCGGAGAGGTTGCTGCCATGTAGATGCGTTCCAGCGGCTGATGGATTACAATTACGTCGGAATCGAGGTCATCCGGCGCCTCTTTTCCGTCCGGGACGAGCAGATACTGCGCGCCGTCTTTGACATCGATCAGTTTATAGCCGTCTGTGCAGTAGTATACGTTAAAGCACTCGGCGTAATTCAGGACCATCTTGCTCTCGATGGTGATTCCGGTGATGTCCGGTGCGTCGCTGACATCGTCTGTCGTTGCGAAACCATCCGCGGATGCGGTATCACTCCCGGAGGTGCTGCTCTCAGCAGTGGCTTCGGAGGTGCTTTCACTTTCAGCTGTACTTTCCGAGACGGATGTGCTCTCCGTCTGGCTTTCGGAACGTCTGCTGCGGATGCTGTGGATGTGCTGCTCTCAGAAACTGCCGAAGTGCCCGACGCGGACGATGTGCTGCTTCCCGTTGATGCGGTGCTGCCGCAGGCCGTCAGTGACATCGCTGCTGCAAGAAAAAGTGCGGTCCATTTTTTCAGCTTTCTTTCGTTTTTTCCTGTCATTTGATATTCCTTTCTTAAAGAAAAAGCCGCTGCCATACGGCAGCAGCCCTTTCTCATTTTTTGCTGCAAATTATTGTACTTATTTATTCTCTTCTGCCTTTACCATCTGCTGGAACAGCTCGTTTGCCTGATCCTCGCATCCGAAGATCACGCCGTAGACTTTCAGCCACTCTGCTTTCGCAAGATCGGTCTTCTCGTCTGCGGAACGGTCAACCAGCATCGGAATGGTCAGGGTTGCCAGACGCTCTGCGGTGTCGGACAGACGCTCATTTTCCTCTTTCAGAAGTTCTTCCGGAGTCTTGTCTTCGTCTGCTTTCTCATCCGTTGTCTTATCGTCTTTATCGTCCTTCTGATCCTCAGATTTGGTATCTGCGGTCTCGTCGGCTGCATCAGCATCTTCCTCATCTTTTGCATTTCCCGGAAGGAACTCAGACGGAAGAATTGCAAAGTCGATTTCGTCTTTTACCAGAGCTTTGTAGTCCAGATCATCGAATGCTCCGTCGAAGGAGATTTTTTTATCTTCCATTGCTTTTGCAATGTTTTCGATCTGGCAGTCTTTCTGCTCCATGCCGACTGCTTTGATGCTCTCTGCTGCGTCTAACTGCTTGTCGAGAAGTTTCAGGGCATCCTCAGATGCTACGTATGTTTTCTCAACCGGAAGCTGGATCACAATCATATCTTTGTCCAGTCCTGCCGGAATCTCAACATCTTTCGGAACGATCAGATATTTGACAACATTGCCTTCGTACAGCTCTTTTGTCTTTTCGGTCAGATCTTTCGCTTTCTCAGTGCTGGTTTTTTTGGAATTGGATGCTGCTGCCGCTTCTTCCTCGTCGGTTGCTGCTGCGGTATCGGTATCTTCTGCTTTCTTGTCGTCCTCGGTCTGTTTCTCCGGATCACGCTCGGTATCTTTTGTCATATCGATCTCCAGCAGGGTGATGCCTTCGTCGTAATGATACATCTTGAAGTACTCTGCGTAAGCAAGTTTTGTCTCTGCTTTGTATTCCAGTCCCATGATCTCTGGAGCGGTGGTATCCAGCTTGGAGTTATCGGTGCTGATCGTGGAGATTGTTCCGTCTGCTTTTACAAATCCTGTGCTGGAAGAAGTGCTGCCGCCCTTCTTTGCTGCTGCCAGGGAGATGAAGATGTTGTAGGAAATCTCATGGGCAACGGACATTCTGGTGGTCATACCGATGATGGTATTGTTCTTGTTCAGCTCAACCGGAATGGTGAAGATGCTGCTTCCGCCGCTGACATTTGCCATGTATTTATTTCCGTTTGCTTTTACATATCCGTAGTACGGACTGCTGAATGCGATCGTTGCATAAGCCTGTCCGTTCGTTACAGTAATCTTGCTGCAGGAGATGGTTACCTTTCCGGATCCGCCGGAGAAGGAGAATCCGTCTGGTGTGTAAACGCCGTCTGCCAGTGTGGTTGCACTGTCTACTTTGGATGTGCCGCCGCTTAAGTCAGACTCATATTTGGATTCCTGCTCCGGTTTGGTATCGGCCGGTTTCTGGGTCGGTGCCGGAGTCGGGGTGCTGGTCGGTTTTACAACCGGTGTCTCAGATGGAGATACGGTTGGGGTATTGGTCGGAACGAGGGTTGGTTTCGGAGTATCGCCCTTGTTGTCATCCGACGGAAGGTCTCCGGTCTTTTTCAGGCTGGAAGATGCAATCGTGATGGCTCTGTCGTACCATTTGCCGCTCTTTACTGCATGAGCTGCTACATCAAGTTCCTGATCCAGTGCTTCTACCGGGATTTCAAACTGCATTCCGGTTTTGGTTTCACCGTCTAAGGTGTAGTCCACTTTTCCGGTGGAAGCGATCCATGCGCCGCTCTCTGCTGCCGCATCTTTTCCGGTTCCCATATACAGATAATCATAGCCGCTTCCGCTTAAGGTGATAACTGCTGTCATTTTTCCGTTTTTCGCGGTCAGTTTTACGCCGACTACCTTGAACATTGCTGCATTAGTTGCTGCCTCTGCACTGTAAATACCATCTGCTACTTTATTGGTCTCATCTGCCGGAAGATCTGCGGTCTTTTTCAGACTGGAAGATGCAATAGTAATGGTTCTTGCATACCATTTATCCCGTTTTGCAGAGTGGGAAGAAACAACAAGTGCCTGATCGAGTGCTGCTACCGGAATATCATACTGCATTCCTGTTTTCGTCTCGCCGTCTGCTGTTGTGTAATCAACGGTGCCGACGCCTGCAATCCATGCACTCTTGTCTGCGGCAGCTGCCTCTTCCGGTGTTCCCATGTACAGATAATCGTAGGCAACACCACTTAACGTGATGCGTGCTTTCATGTCGCCGTCTTTTACGGTCAGCTCTACGCCGACTACTTTGAACATAGCTGCGCCGGTCTCCGCGGTTCCGCTGTAGATACCGTTTTCTACTTTCGCCGGTTCCGGAGTTGGAGTTGCGGTTGGAACCGGAGTCTCACTCGGAGTCGGGGTTGCAGTCGGGACCGGAGTCTCGGTCGGCTCCGGTATCGGAGTTACTTCCGGTGTTTTACTTCCCGGAACTGCAAGATAAAGCTGCTGTTTGGTGTACCAGGTTCCGTCTTTCTTTCCAAGAACGATCGGAACGGTTGTGCCGGCTTTGTCCGCATCTACTTCAAATGTAAAGGAATAACCGCCGTTTGCTTCCTGCATTCCCTGGATAGCCGGTGTTTTTGCAAGGTCATCGTTCTTTCCAAGATACAGTTTATCAAATGATACGTTGTTTGTTTTCAGTGTAAGAACGAGTTTATCGCCCTTGTTGATCATTGTTGCCTCGGAGATGACGAACATTTTGAATACGCTGCCGTCCTCTTTGGTAACCGGTGCTTCTACACTGGCTGGCTTATTCGAGGAATCCTCACCTGGATTTTCGCTTGGAGTCTCGGTTGGTTCCGGTGTTACCGTCGGGATTGCAGCGGTGCTGTGGATCGTAACAGTTTTATCAGCCCATGTTTTTTTCTTGGCTGAGCGAACGGCAACATCCATCTGTTTGTCAAGCTCTTCCACCGGAATTTCAAAACGATATCCGGTCTTTTCTGCACCGGTCTTCGTATCCGTATAGGTTTCGCTTCCTGTCGGAGCAATCCAGCTCTTTTCATCTGCTGCGGCAGCTTCTGCTGCTGTTCCCGTATACAGGTAATCATAGCCGGTTCCACTCAGCAGAATGGATGCTTTCAGTTTTCCATCTTTTACGATGAGTCTGGAAGAAATCACACGGAACATGCTTCCGGTTGCTTCTGCAGAAGTCTCATACTCACCATCTGCCGGTTTTGCTGCTTCCGCTGCTTTTGTTTCTTTCTCCTCGGCTGTATTGGATGCCTCATTTTTGGTTGTTTCTTTTACTTCCGTTTTCGGCTGTTCTGCCGCCGGACTGGTATTCTCTTTTACAGCATCTTTGGTTTCTTCTTTTGCCGGTGTTTCTTTTTCAGCATCTTGGGAAGTCTCATCTGCTGCTTCCGGCTCTTTTTCTGTGGTATCGGCAGTCTCTTCACCGTCTTTTGCAGTGTCCTCTGCAGTATCTTCCGAAGCATCCTCATCTGCGGATGGTGTCTCGGTCTCGTCAGATCCTGCCGGTGTCTGATCCTCTGCAGGCGCGGCCGGTGTTTCCGTCGGCTCTTCTGCCGGAGTCTCTGCAGTGCTTTCACTGCTCTCGGTTTCTGCCGGTGTTGTTTCCGGTTCTGCCGTCTCTGCTGTTTCTTCGCTCTGCGGCGCTTCCTCTGCGGCTGCGCTGCTTTCTGTCTGTGCTGCTTTTTCCTGCGTATCTGCTAATACGCTGGCAGTCGGCTCATGATCATGGACGCCGACAGCAGCAGTGCCAGAAATTTGCTTGAATTTCCTTTCATAACTTCTCCTTTTCTTCGGATCTCCTTCGCGCATCTGCTCCGGATTCCGTCTGACTTTTTCAGGCAGCTGGGCGGTGCCTGTCCCCGTCAATGATGTCTCCCTGCAAGTAATCTTGTTTTTGAGGACACATTTTTTCTGCGAAAAGACAAACAGACATCTGCTTTTTCTGCAAAAGAGTTTCTCCACCGGAGCTCTTTTTCGGACGCATGGCGACAAAAAAGCAGATGTCCGATTTTACTTCGTACATCTTTCCATGAATATATATGCTTTTATCGGAAGCGATTCACTAACCTTTCCAGCAGGTTTCCTGACTCGCAGATCTTCACGGCAGCCGCGCCTTCTCATGCGTTTCGCACAATGGCATTTCTGCAGCTAACACTCCCTGCTTACAGTGACCGGATCGCTCAGGATTTCCACCTGATTCCCTTTTACCTTCGCGGATTCTTTTTCAAATCCGTTCCGCACTGAAAAGTCCCTTATTTCATTCGTTACTGATTATAGCAAAGCCGTTTTGGAAAGTCAAATGAAAGGCCACGGAAAAAGCGCATAAAATCAGCATTTTTTACATACTTTATGATAACTGTCCGCACCGGAGCCTATTCTATGAAACCAGCTTCTCTGCACCGCCGCATCCTGTTCCCTCTGCTTCTGTGCGGCGGACTTCTTTTCGCTCTGCTGTTCTGGTATTTTTCCCCGTTCTTTTCCCCTGGTGAGAACCGCCGGTTTTCCGCGTATGTGGAGGAACGGTTCCACTCCGAGGTAACCTCTTCTGCCATCACGCTCCACTATACCCTCGCCGATCCGGTTCCCGCGGAATTGCCCCCGGCACTGCCTCGTTCGGCACGGTTTCCATCCCTGACCGCACCTCGTATGATGCCCTGCTGCAGAGTGTGGAAACAACGCTCACATCCTTTCATCGAAACCGCCTCTCCGCGGAAAATCAGATCACGCTCGATCTTCTGCTCTACGAGCTGGACTGCGAGAAAATGCCGGGCAGCACCAGCCTTCTTGCGGAACCGCTCGGTCCGTCGCTCGGGATTCAGGCACAGCTTCCCATTCTGCTCGCAGAGTACCCATTCCGCACACAGCAGGATATCGCCGATTACCTCCATCTTCTGCAGGATCTCCCGCGCTATTTCTCCGACCTCATCGCACTCGAGCAGGAAAAATCCCGGCAGGGCGTGTTTCAGAATGACCTTGCGGTCGATGGTATTATCCGCCAGTGCAGTGCTTTTCTCGCCGACGCGGATACACCGGAAAGCCATCTGCTCCACACCGTTTTTCAGAATAAACTGCAGGCGTCTTCACTGTTTTCTGAGGCGGAAAGGAATCTCTGTCTGCAGACGCATGAAAAACTCCTTACCTCCTGTGTTTTTCCCGCCTACCGCTCTCTTTCCGATGCGCTTTCTTCACTCCGCGGCAAAGGAACGCAGAACGCCGGCGGTCTTTCCCGGCAGGAAGGCGGACTTTCCTACTATGCGTATCTTCTCCGCAGCCGCGTCGGTGTTGACGTTTCACCGGAGGAGCTGACCCGCCTTTTAACACAGCAGCTTGCGGACCAGTGTGCCGAAATGCAGATCATTCTCGATCAGAATCCGTCGCTCTCCCTCTCCGAGCAGGCGCTCGTGCTGCCGTTCTCCACGCCGGAGGAAATGCTTGCCGATCTGCAGAATGCCGTTTCTGAAGATTTTCCCGTTCTTTCGGGTATCGCATACGAAGTAAAGACCGTGGATGACTCTCTCAAGGATTTTTTAAGCCCCGCCTTTTATCTCACACCGCCCGCCGATGTCAATTCACCCAACTCCATTTACCTGAATCCCGCGGATGAGATGACCGGCATCGAGCTGTATTCCACACTTGCCCACGAGGGCTTTCCCGGCCATCTGTACCAGACCGTCTCGTTCTCGCGCTCCGACCCGCTTCTGATCCGCCATCTCTACGCGCCGTCGGGTTATGTAGAAGGATGGGCAACCTACGTTGAATCATATGCCTGCCGCTACGCCGCACGTAATCTCGATGCAAACACGCAGGCGCTCTGCCGTCTCTGGTATCTGAACCGCTCGGTGCATCTTACCCTCTGCTCGCTGCTGGATCTCGGAATCCACAGCCAGGGATGGCTCCTCTCGGATGCGTCAGCCTTTTTGGCGCAGTTCGGCATCACGGATGCGTCGGCCGCTGCCTCTTTATATCAGTATATTCTCGAGACACCGGCGAACTATCTGAAATACTGTGTCGGATCGCTCTCGTTTTCGCAGCTCCTCTCGGAAGTGCAGGAACAGGAAGGTGACTCATTCTCATTGATCGGTTTCCATGAAAAACTGCTCCGTCTCGGGCCTCTGCCGTTTCCGCTCGTAGAAAAATATCTGTAAACGGTTCGCCCTGCTGAAAAAAAGATCCCACAGACTTTCTTCTATAAATAATAGAAAGTTCTGTGAGATCTTTTTCATTTTCAAAATTCTTTAACCTAAATTGTAAAGAGATGGATCTGTCGGCCGCTGCGGATCAATAACAGAGGCAGAATCAAACAGATCGCTTGTTCTGTCCTCGCCGCCTCCGTAGAGGTTCTGGTACAGACGGTATCCATCCAGGTTTCTTCGTCCCATACGCAGGTAATTGTCTCTTACCTGAACGAAATACTGGGAGGAATCTACGTTGCAGTAGATGTTGAAGCCCTGACTCTTTAAGTAAGCAAACTTCTCATTGTCCATCGTGTAATCGTGCCAGTCGGAAAGATCCTGTCCATGTGCAAAGATGATGATATCGCTTCCGCCGATGAGCGGTGCAACATACGTCAGCCATTTCTCGGTATCCGCCTGGATCGTCTCGATCGGTTTGTCGCCGACACGGATATGGCCCCAGGTATGGCTTGCGAATGTCCAGCCGTCTGCTTTGATCGCATCGGCTACTTTTTTCGCCTCCTCGCACTCTTTATCCCAGTCGAAATCCGGGTGTGCATCAAGCCATGCTACCTGATCATCCGTCAGATCTTCTCTCGTCTTGTAATCACCGTCGGTGCGGTATCCGAGGATTCCATCGTAGCCGGTCAGTGCTACGGTTCCGCGCGCATTGTGGTATACGGCATCCGGATGCGCTTCGATAAACTGATCCATCAGCGGGATGCAGTCGTAAGCACCGGTCACAACAGTTCCGTCATCCTGAATGTATTCGCAGGTCGGTTTTCCGTCGTCGCCGACTACCATCTTGCTGGCAATGCCGCGTCCGTCGTAAGAGTGGTAATAGGAAAGGTCATCCAGAGAAAGAACGAATGCTTTCTTGCCCTCCGGCAGGTAAATGTCCCCTTCCTCGTAATGAACGGTTCCGTCATCATCTACGGTCTTTTTCACGAGATCGTTGATTGAAACCATGACATATCCTCTGTCGTACATCTGCTGGGTGATCGCGTTGAACTCATCCACGGTGGTCATCCACTGGCAGAAGCCTGCGGTCTGTGCGTTGTCCTGATAGAAAGCTTTCTGCGGATCGACTACAAGAGAATGATAGAAAATGTGGGTTACTTCGTTGACGTTGACGCGCACACAGGCATCTCTCGTGCTGGTGTACTCTGCTACTTTTGTGATGATATCCGCGTCGGTTGCTGCGCCCTCTACGCTCTGGAGCTTTTCAATGGCTCCATCGTAATCGTATGTCTGCGCAAGTGCATCGGCTTCCGCCATAATCTGTGCTTTCGTTGTCGGCGCTTCAGCACTTCCCGTGCTGTCCGACGATACGGAACCGTCCACCTCTGCTGTTTTCTGATCCTCTTTTTCCTGTGCTTTCTGCTGGATTTTTTCTGTTCCTCCGGCCAAAGCCCAGATTCCAATGCCGAAGATGACAAGCAGAACACATAGAATTCCTGTTTTGATCATCAGCGCACGCTTCCGCTTTCTTCTTCGGAGCTCCTTTTTACTGATGTTTTTTTTCTCACTCATTTTTCCTTCCTCCCAAAACAGCTTTTGCTTTTCTGGCAAATATTACAGTTTTACCGGACTGACAGAAATTCAGCCCGGACTCTGCTCTTTCTATTTTAGCTCAAAATACCGGTTCTGTCGAGTAGGTTTCCGGCAGGTTAAGAGAAATGTAAGAAAACCGGTAACGCTCTTTCTTTTATGCGCGCTGGCCGTGTGCCTCATACATGAGAACGGCGGATGCAATCGCTGCGTTTAACGATTCCACTTTTCCTTCCATCGGAATACGGATCAGGCACTCGGCGGCCTCTGCCATTGCATCAGTCAGGCCGTTTCCCTCATTTCCGATCAGGAATGCCGTTCCTTTTGTGTAATCCTCCTCGCGGTAGGAATGCACGCCGTGCAGATGTGCCGCTACGTACAGATCTTCCGCGCTTTTAAGCCTTTTACAAATCCGACCGCATCGTCGACGATCAGAAACGGCATACGGTAGATCGAGCCCATCGTCGAGCGGATCGTTTTCGGATTGAAGATATCCGCGGTACCGCGGCTCATGATGATGCCGGTGACTCCTGCGCCCTCTGCGGTGCGGATGATTGTTCCGACATTTCCAGGGTCCTGCAGATCCTCAAGTACCATCAGAAGCGGTGTCTTTCCGTTATCCATCACCTCCTCTTCGGTGTAATGCGGCATGCGGATCACACTTAAAACACCCTGCGGCGTCTTCGTGTCGCACATGGACTGGAACACGCGGTCGTCCACTACTTCGTATTCTGTCCCGTCGGACGGCATTTCATGCATTTTGCTGCCGCTCTCAGACACATATACTTTTTTCAGCCATTCCAGCGGCGCTTCCTGGAACATTTTCCAGCCCTCCGCCACGAAAACGTCCTGCTCCCGGCGTTCTTTTGCTTTTTTGTTCAGCGCAATAATGTTTTTTACCTGTGCATTGCTGCTGCTTGTAATCATGAATGGTCCCCTCATTTCCTGTTTTTCATCAATTTGGCAAGTTCTTTGTTTTCGCCGATCAGAATCAGCACTTCCTCTGCGCGGAGCAGCGTCTTCGGATTGACCGTGACACGGATGTCTTCCCCGTCCTTGACGGCGATTACGTTGATACTGTATTTCTTCCGCAGATCCAGCTCCTCGAGGTTATGCCCCGTCCACGCTTCCGGCACGGGAAGCTCTACCATGGAGAACGAATCCGACAGCATGAAGAAGTCCTGGAAGCCGCCGGAAATCAGGCTTTTTCCGAGGCGGATGCCCGTCTCACTCTCCGCCATCACGACGCGGTCCGCGCCGACTTTTTTCAAAATATTGGCATGCATCTGGCTCATGCCCTTTGCGATGACGAGCGGCACGCCCGCCTCTTTTGCCTGCAGGGTGGCGAGGATGCTCGACTCCATATTTTCAGAGATGCCGACGATCACGACATCCATGTTGCTGATGCCAAGCGATGCAAAAACACGGCTGTCGGTGATGTCCGCGCGCGCCGCATATGTGACGAGATCGGCGATCTCCTGTACCAGCTCCGGGTCTTTATCGACCGCGAGCACTTCTTTTCCTGCCTGCGCCAGCGTCGTCGCCACGGCGAAGCCGAATTTTCCAAGTCCGATGACTGCGTATTGTTTACTCATGTTTTTTCTCCTCTTTTATCCAATCAGCACCCTCTGTTCCGGGCGCTGGATATCCACATCTTTTCTTCCGCTTCTCCGCCGCAGTGCAATGGCCAGCGTAACCGGTCCAAGACGTCCCATGAACATGACCAGAATTACGATGATTTTTCCCGCCGCCGGAAGTGTCGGCGTAAGCGACCGCGTCAGTCCCACGGTTGCCACAGCGGAAACGATCTCATACAGGCAGTCCAGCAGAGGACTTCCGGTGACAGAGATCAGAAGCACCGTCGCGGTGAATGCCATCGTCAGTGCGAAGAAGAAAATAACGACCGCGGTGCGGATGTTTTCTTCCATGACCTTCCGTCCCCAGACCACGGTGTCGGAATCGCCGCGGATGTAGGATGCGACGACCACGAGCAGAATCGCAACAGTCGTCGTCTTGACACCGCCCGCCGTTCCCATCGGAGAGCCGCCGATGAACATGAGGATCATACTTACCATCGCGGAGCCGTCCGAGAAGTTTGCCTGCGGGATCGTCTCAAAGCCGGCGGTTCGCGTCGTCACGGACTGGAAGAAGGCCGCCATAGCCTTCTGCGCCGGTTTTAAGCTGCCAAGCGAGGATGCGTTGTTCCAGTCCAGCGCGAGGATCAGAAGCGCCCCGCCGAACAGAAGAATGACGGTTGTCGTCAGAACCAGTTTGGTGTGGAGCGTGAAGCCGCGCACGAAGTTTTTCCGGGTCCGTTTTCCTTTTACAAGATCCTGCACGCGCTCCAGAACTTCCCACCAGACCGGAAAGCCAAGGCCGCTTAAGAAAATCAGCCCATCGTCGTAAAGTTGATGAGAGGGTTCGTCACAAACGGGGCGAACGAGGATTCCCCGACGAGGTCAATTCCGGCATTGCAGAAGGCGGATACGGAGTGGAACAGGCTGTAGCCGATTCCCTTCCAGAAACCGTATTCCGGCACAAACCAGAAGCTGTAGAAAAAGGCTCCCGCCAGCTCCACCGCCGCCGTGCCGATCAGCAGCTTCCGCACAATACCGACGCTGCCCTTTAAAACCGGCAGATTGTAAGTGTCCTGGATCAGTTTACGGCTCTGCAGACTGATTTTCCGGCGCAGGATCAGAAACACCATCGTCAGGCACGCCATGATGCCAAGACCTCCGAACTGAATCAACCCGAGGATCACAATTTTTCCAAAGGTACTCCATGTCGTCGCCGTCGGAACGGTGACAAGGCCCGTCACGCAGACAGATGTCGTTGCGGTAAACAGGGCGTCGAGCCAGTAAACGCTTTTTCCGTCCGCCGCAGAAACCGGCAGGCAAAGAAGAATTGTCCCCAGCAGAATCACCGCAGCAAACCCCAGCATCATAATCCGCTCCGCCGGTGTGTGCCATTTATTTTTGCTTTCTTTTTCGGCCATCGCTCCTCCTATTCTGCCGCTTCATTTTCTGCTTCACTGCTGTAGTAGAGCTTTCCGGTCTCACTGTCCGTCACGGTAATATCCGCAAAATATTCCCCGCAGGAACCCTCACACTGGTAATAGACGTCAAACGAAACCGTCATGTCATCTTCTCCTTCCAGGTATTCCGCGTGAACCTGATTTTTCGCGGTCCGCGTCGTTCTGCTCCACACTTCATCATCCGCAAGAAGCTCCTTTTTGATCTTCACAGGAAATTCACTGGATGCAATTTCGTGCTGATTGGACTCGTTTTTGATCCGGTAATAGAGATTCATGTACAGCCCGTCATCTTCCTCATGGAAAAGCCAGCCGTAGATATCATCCTCCGCAACAATCGTCGGCTGGATCAGCTCAGCGTTTGTTTTAGTCGTGAATGCATTCATCTCATGCGTAAACTCATTCTGCATCCGGCGATGCTTCATCAGCCAGCTGCCTTCCTTCACACCGGCCACAGCCACGGCAAGAACGACAGCGCCGATGCAAAGGCCAATGATTTTCTTTTTTGTCATTATTTAATTTCCCCTTTTCTTTTTGAAATACAAAAATAAGATACCCATAAGAACATACTTATGAGTATCTTATCAGTTTGCACATATAAAGTCAACGGAGCCAACCCGATCCAGCCTGCTGTTTCTGCCTCACCGAGTGCTTCTGCTACCATAAGCCGGCTGCTGCGGCTTGTAGAAAAGCTACGGAATCTGTGCTTTTTATTCTACATGAAATTGAGGGAAGATTGTGTTAAAGTTGCGTAAAATACGTTCTCAGGTTTATGCACTCGCAAGCACAAGCTCTCTTGTCTCCACAATCACGATCTCATCGATCGACACATTCAGTACCGCTGCCAGCACGACCAGGTTGTCGATTGCCGGCATGGCGGTGCCGTGCTGCCACTTGTAGATTGCCTGCGGGGTGGTGAAACCGAAAATTTCCTGCAGGTCGCGGACGGTAAGGCCTGCCTGCTGCCGCAGTCTTGTAATGTTTCTTCCTGTTGCTTCCATATCAATTGACGGAATTGCCATCATTTTTTCTTCCTCCTTCTTGCGGAGGAATTTTACTGGTTTCCTCCGCCTCTATTCTGATGCTTTGAAATTATAAACGGGACGCAGCACCTCCACGACATCGACCGATGCACGGACTATATCGAGAATGTCATCCAGCGATTTGTACGCCATCGGCGCCTCGTCCAGGGTATGTTCGTTGACGGAAGTCGTATAGATTCCCTCCATGCTCTTCTGGTATTCCTCCAGTGCCAGGGTTTCCTTCGCTTTTTTACGCGACATCAGCCGTCCGGCTCCGTGCGGGGCAGAATCGTTCCACTCCGGATTTCCTTTTCCGACGGCGAGAATACTGCCGTCACGCATATTGATCGGAATCAGCACTCGTTCTCCTTTGTGCGCTGCGATTGCGCCTTTTCGGAGTATCATCTCGTTTGTGTCGATATAGTTATGAATCGTGTGGAACGCATCGGTGCCGGTAAGGCCGGTTCGTTCCAGCAGGATTTCCGCCATTTTTTCCCGGTTCCGGCGTGCAAACTGCTGGCAGATCTCCACGTCGTGCAGATAGGCTTCCAGATATTTTCCGGTCAGATAGCAGAGATCCTCCGGCATCTGCGCTTCGTCCGGTTTCCACTGCAGCTGTTTTAACGCCTCCTGGATTTCCTTTCTGCGGCCCTGCTCTTTGTAGGTGCGTATGAGCTCCTCGCGTTTTTCCAGGTACTCGTCATAACCGCGGTCCAGCCGCACTGCCAGATTCTGGTAATACTCTGCCACCTGTTTTCCGAGATTCCGCGAGCCGGAATGGATGACGAGATATTTTGTGCCGTCGGCAGCTTCATCGATCTCGATAAAATGGTTGCCGCCGCCTAAGGTTCCAAGCGACCGCTCCAGGCGTTTTGTGTCTTTTAATTCCCGGCTGCAGGCAAGTGTCATCAGGTCAAAACGTTCCTGTCTCCCCTCCCAGACATTCATGCCGGACGGGATAACATGTGCCGCCTCGTCGATTTTTGCAAAATCAAGTTCGGCTCTTCCAAGATTTACGGTGTACATGCCGCACCCGATGTCCACACCGACGACGTTCGGCACTGCCTTGTCGCGGATGGTCATCGTTGTTCCGATCGTACATCCTTTTCCCGCATGCACATCCGGCATGATGCGGATCCGCGAGCCTTCCGTCATCGGATAATCGCACATGCGGCGGATCTGCTCGATGGCTTCCTCCTCTACGACCCTGGCATAGCAGATGGCTGTATTTACTTTTCCTTTGATTTCGATCTGATCCATTCCGGGTTTCTCCCTTCTCAATTTGTTCTGATATAAAAATTTAATAGAAAAAGCCACCTATCCCATGTGTTCAACATAAGATAAGCGGCTCCTCTTCGTTCGTATCCAGTTGTCTGATGCGGTCGTCTAATTTGATCCTCCCGTATCATATTCCACAGAATCCGTTCTGTCGCTTTTCTCAATTGAACATATCAAAACAAAGCCACGCTGTTTGACGACAAACGTTGCTTCTGGGGTATGTTCTAAATTGCGGTAGCCAAAACGTATTCCTGCTGACATCTGTTTTTCCTTTCCAAAACCTTTTTAACCGGTTCTTTTTCTGCTTTTTCTTCACTGTATCACAAAATAACGATTTTGTCATTATACCAGCGGTTTAATCTTTCTCGGATTTCTCTGTATTTGCTTCGGAAACGAGGAATATCCCCGTCAATGACGAGGATATCTTCGATGCTTGTGTTTAATAATCTGCTTAAAATGAGAAAGTTGTCCAGACTTGGCAGGCACTTGCCGGAAATCCATTTATAGACCGCCTGTGGATTTTCAAAACCCATGGCATTCTGAATGTCTCTCACGGTGTATCCGCTTTCACGAAGAAGGGATTTGATGCGGCTGCCAGTTTCTTTCTGCTGGATTGACAAATAAATTGGTTCCATCCTGCACCTCCATATGTTTAAGCCATCCCGAAACACAGTTTTATCTTATCATCCGGTACTGGAAAAATCCAGTTTTTTCTTCCTGTTTCTACACAACCCGAATGATCTGTTCGTACAAAAGGATTTTCTTTTCATCTACATTCCGATTGTCGTGTGCTGCAAGATTGTTCCGTCCCTCTTCCATCTCTTCTTCGGATGCAAGCTCCTCTTTCCACCAGCTCAGGTGATTGATCCGGTACGGCTTCCAGCCGCGGTCAAAAATCTCATCTCAACGACTCTCTTGCATATGCGCTTTCCTTTTTACCGGAAGAAGATGTTTAGCTCTCCTGTTTCTTTTCTTCTATCAAATGATGATTCAGCCATTTTCCTGATTTGAACCGGATGGTAAAGAGAATGGACCGCAGGCTCCAGTCTGCCGCCATACCGATCCAGACCGCAATCGGGCCGAATCCCCATACGCGGCACAGGTAAATACAGAGACTCACACGGCACAGCCACATCGTACAGCAGGACGTGATCATGGAGAAATTTACATCTCCCGCGGCCCGCATGCCGTATCCCGGGACAAACGCCATGACCCAGCAGAGCGGCTTTACAATCGTGATAAAGATCATCATCTGCATGCAGAGCTTTGCACTCTCTGCCTCCATACCGCCGATCATCGTAATCGGTTTTGTCAGCACAAATACCAGCAGACAGCTTGCAACGATAACCACTTCTGACAGCCAGCACAGTTTTTTAATATAGTAGATTGCTTCATCCTTCCGGCCCGCGCCGAGACACTGACCGACTACCGTCATCAGTCCGATGCCGACACCGATCGCAGCGACACCGTTCAGGTTCTCAAGGATGTTCGTCATCGCCTGCGCAGCATGGCAACCGTGCCAAGTGTGGACACAGTGGACTGAATCGCCAGCTTTCCAAACTGGAACATACTGTTCTCGATTCCCGATGGAATACCGATGAACAGTATTTTCTTGATCAAACCAAAGTCCGGCCGAATGGAAAGATACTGCTTCACAAAAATCGGTTTGCTTTCATCCCGAAGCTTCCACAGTACGACAACCGCACAGAAAATACGCGAAATTAAAGTCGAAATCGCGGCTCCTTCGACACCCATATGGAAGCCGAAAATAAGAATGGCATTTCCGCCGATGTTCATAAAGTTGGAAATCACCGAAATCACCATCGGACTGCGGCTGTTGTTCTGCGCCCGCAGAATCGATGCGCCCGCATCGTAAAGCCCGATAAACGGGAATGACAGCAGCGTAAACAGGAAATACACCTGTGAATTTTTCATAACATCCGCTTCCACTGCCCCGAAAATCACGCGCAGCAGCGGAACACGGAAAATCAGGCAGCCCGCGGATAATGCGACGGACAAAACTGTCATAACAAAAAGCACCTGTTGTGCCGAACGGATTGCTCCATCCCGTTTTTCGCTTCCAAGATACTGCGAACAGAGAATCGCTCCTCCTGCCGCCAGCGCAGAAAGCGCCTGAATGACTAAGATATTAATGGAATCCACCAGCGAGACTGCCGAAATTGCGGCAGACCCGACATTGCTGACCATCATCGTGTCGACAGTTCCCATCAGGGAAGAAAGTAACTGTTCAATGATGATCGGAATTAAAAGTTTGCGAAGATCCGTGTTACTGTATAAATGAGTTTGTTTTGTTGTAGTTTTCATTGTTTTTGTTTCTGCATGACCTCATCTGCCGGATATGCTTTGCCAGCCCTGCCTTTTCCACATCTTTCTTTTTCTCTCCATTCTATTCCATTTGACGATCCATTGCAATCATTTCGCGAATTTTGCTCTTATCTGATTATTTTTATCAAGCGCAACATACTTTTCTATCTCATAATGACTTTTTCAGTCTTTCCAAATCTTCGCTGTCCGGGTGTGACAAAGCACGGTCAAAATTCTGAATCAGCAGATCAAGATTGGCCGGATGTTCCGGGTTTTCTTTCATTTTCACATACCGTTCGCGCACAGACTGCGGCATCTTTCCCTGGCACATATACTCACCGATGACCGTATTGCTTGCATCGATCGACTGTTTGACTTGTCCGAGAATCTTTTCAAAATAGGCATCACTTCCGCCAAATCCAGCTGTTCCAAACAGAAAAATCTTTTATTTTTAATTTCGACAACAATTCTAATGTCTTTTGGTCCGCATTCCCTTTGTCCGTCCAAAATCCGATATAGCATACGTCGGATTGCGGTACCTGCGAATCGTTCGTACCAAAATAATCGCATTTGTCCTTTGGCAACGTTTCATAGATTGCATCAGCCAGCTTCTTTGTATTACCCGTTAAGCTGCAAAACAGGATCGAATAATGTTCTTTTATCATAGCCCATACACCTCCAGTTCAGGTATTTATGTGGAAAATCCACTTTTTCGTAAATTGTATTATCTCTTCAGATCACATCTCGATTTCGCTTACGCTGCATCCCGATGTTGCTTCTCACTATTTCCTCTCAGGCTTTTAAGTCAAGCGGATATTCGCAATCCGCTTCGCTACTTGCTCATAACCGAATAGCTACTTTGCAGCTTCAGTTAAACTTAAAAATATTAAGTCCGGTTTCCTCATCATGAACTCTGTCCACTCTTCCGTCAATTACCGTGATGACCAGCTCACAGGTTGCACTGACAATCGCTCTGTTCAGATGTCCTCCAAACACCTCGCCCTTCTGATTTCCGGCACTCATATGAAGATGTGCATAGTATTCTCCATCCATTGTATTGATTGTACCTGTCAGTGATGTAATTTCATAATACCCCTGGAAGCTGTTTGAATAATATTTCTTTTCGTCTGTCTTGTATACTCCGACTGTGAAATCATTGATCGCTCCAAGAGCCTGGACACTGGCAAGCTTTATATTCTCCTTTATGGCAATTACCCTCAGCTGCTCCAATATTTCCTCGTCTTTGTCAATCCTTGCTACTATAACATTGTCAAATTTTCTGTATTCCATTTTATTCTCCTTTCTCTTTCCGCCCGGTCACTTTTCAGACATTACTGCAATAACCTCAATATTTATTCAGAAAATGCTCCCTGTTCGGATACTCCTGCCGATATGCCCGGAGGGCGGCTTCCCGGAGCAGGGTGAATTCTTTTTCCATGTGAAGCAGGCGTGGTGCCTTGAACGCGATCACACTGATCTGTTCGGCGATTTTTTTCGCGATTCCTTCTTCGGACAATTGTCCCATGCCGAATACCAGAGAGGTAAATCCTCTGCCTCCTCTGCTGACCTGAATAAATTTCAGGAATACATTGTACAGTTCATCTGCAAGAATTTTCTGGTATCCCTCATCTGACTGCATGGCTTCCGCCAGGCACAACGTGGAGAGAATCCGGCTCCCGTCTTTCTTCTGTCGCCTCCCAGATCCAGGGAGGTTCCTTCCGCCAGATACTTCAGTTCCATCAGGCATTTGACAAATTCATCCTTCTGGAGCCTGCGTTGTCCGTATCGGGCCGTCCAGAGCCGAGCCCGGTATTCTTCTTCCCAGGCTTCCTCCTCTCCGATATATTCTTTTAAGATCTGCTGCCGTTTTGCCGGATCTGTCTCCTGATAAAAATCTTTGGTCCATGTATGTTCCATCTGTTTTTCCTCATTCTGTCAGGCGGATATTCGCAATCCGCTTCGCTGCTTGCTTGATTGGTTTAAAATAAAGACACGTCTTCACTTACTCTTTCTGCCTGCAAACGCAGTCTTCCTGCTTACATTTCGGAGTGGGAAATCGTCTCTTCTGCGTTCAGGTACTCATCGATGTTGCTGCCGTCTACCTTCTGATATTCTGAAAAATAATACCGGCCTTCTTTCAGGCTTTCCTGGTCAAATTCCTCTCCCTCGAACAGCTCCACTGCCATTTTCGCCATTTTCTTTGCCTGATCCACTCTGTCATTTAGGATGCTGCCCTGCATCTCTCCTGCCTTTACGGCTTCCAGAGCCTCTTCCAGGCCATCAATTCCGAAGATCACCGGCCATTCTTCACGGACATAGCCTGCTTTCCGATAGGCCTCCACAGCCCCAAGTGCCATCTCATCGTTGTTGGACATAACAAGTTCAATCTTTTTTCCGTACTGGCTGATCAGACGGTTCATGCGGTTTTCCGCCTGTCCCCGGTTCCAGTCCGCTAGCTGATAGCTTAGCTTTTCCAGTATAACATCATTCTTCATCAGTGTCTTTACGGAATACTCTGTTCTGCTGATGGCATCCTGATGGCCTGCTTCTCCTTCCAGAAGCACGTATTGGATCTTTCCATCCTGATTTTTATCGACTTCCGGATGGCTCTTGATGTATTCTTCTGCAATCTCGCCCTGCATAATCCCGGACTGTTCTGCATCACAGCCCACATAATACAGCTTTTCCCACTGCATCAGGTCTTCCCTTACCGGTTCCCTGTTAAAAAAGATCACAGGAATGTCTTCATTCCTTGCCATTCGGATGATCCGGGACGGAGCTGTCCGGTCCACAAGATTGATACAGAGCACATCACAGCCGGCATCAATCATCTCTTCCACCTTTTCGTTCTGTTCCTGCTGATCGTCGTTTCCGCTTTTTGTCGATACGATAATCCTTCGTTCTTTGTTTTCCATGGCTTTCAGCTGCGCCTTCAGTTCATCCGTCAATCCATTGATAAAAGGATCATCCTGAGTGTAGGTTATCACTCCGACCCGCAGGGTTTTCTCTGTCTGGTCCGACTTGCCGGAACACCCCGACAGCACAAGCACCGCACTCCCTATCGTGCAGATAATAATACTGCCACCCTTCTTTTCTTTTTATTCATAGGAATATAAAAACCTTTCTAAATCTTCGTCCATAGAGAAATTTTCCTTGCCAAGTACCTGATATTCGGTTATATATCCTTGCATTTTATAAGACCTGTGCTCGATCCTTTTGGTTATTTCTTCCACACTTTTATAGCCGATTTCATATCCGTCCGGCACAGCCAGCCCCTGAATGTTTCCGTTATCCAGAAGTGCAATCGTCTTCAGACTGTAACCCACTCCATAGAGCTCTGCGCCCTCGTATGTTCCATTTTCTGCCTGCTCTCCAAACTCCTCCAGGATTCCTGCATCCAGGACGACAAGGGCATCCGCTTTTGTTTCCTTCTTCATCCGCTCCACAATATCCTGTTCTTTTCTCCGGTAAATACACCAGCTGATCTTGCTTTCGCTGCCTTCCAGCGCCTCGTTCAATCCACAAATCTCAGCCTGTACAGCCTCGGACATTTTCCAGTCGGCGATAATTCCGATCTTCTGCTTTTTTGTTCTCAGCCGTTCTCCCAGCCATCTTCCGATCTCCCGGTAATCCGGCTGGATCGTGGGACTGGCAGTTTTTCCTTCTTTTACCGCCAGGCCATCTGCAATCAGCAGATACGGTTTATTTCCACACTCTTTTTTCAGCATATTTTCCGTCTCATGACCGGGTGCCGGATATATGATAAAGCCATCAATATTGTTGTCCTTCTGTTCCCTGATAAATTCTCTTTCCACCTCCGGCCCGTCGATCTCTTCCGTATTGCAGATGATCATATGAACGTTGTTCTCTTCCGCAGCCTGCTTCATTCCCTTGATCAGGCATCCCAGCGTTTGTCACCGGACTCCGGAAGAATCACGGCAATCCGGGGCTCTGCTACGTTCTGATCGAAAATTTTCCATACAAAGAATACCGCCAGCAGCAGCAAAAGAAACTCAATTATAAGAAATTTCATTCTGTTCTTTTTCATCCGCCCGGTCTCCTCTGTATGTATTTTTGTAATTCCAATGCTTCTGCGTTTTCCGGTGTATATGGGATTGCCGGAATACGGATCGTAACCCTTGTTCCTTCGTCCGGTTCGCTTTCTATGGAAAGTCCGTATTCTTCGCCAAACATCAGCCGGATTCTGGAATGCACATTGATTACGCCCACGCCGGAACCGTGCTTCGGAACCTTGCTGTTATCCGTCAGAATATTTTCCAGGACTTCTTCCCGCATGCCCATCCCATTGTCTTCGATGGTGATCAGAATGTCCTCGTCTTTCTTTTTCCCGCTGACGATGATCATACCGCCATCATCCTCATCCATATTGCCAACGCCATAATAGATGGCATTTTCCAGGATGGGCTGGATCACCAGCTTTACGATGCAGCAGTTTTCGATCTCTTCCTCGATTCGGAATTCTGTTTTAAACCGCTCTTTGTACCGGGCCAGCTGGATATTCATATAGCTTCTGCTGTGCTGCAGTTCATCCTTAATGGGAATGATGGTCTTACCGCGTGACAGGCTGACACGAAGTAATTTTGCCAGTTCAGAAATCATACGAACCGCTGCTTCATTTTCCTGGGCTTCCACCATCCACGTGATGGATTCCAGTGTATTATACAGAAAATGGGGATTGATCTGGCTTTGCAGGGCATCCAGTTCACTTTTTCTTCGTTCATTTTGCTGCCGGATGATCTCGTCCATCAGTTTTTCGATCTGTTCATAGGACTTCTGCACAGAATGTCCCAAATGGCGGATCTCCGAGGAGCCGCCGATATAGATATCCGGTTTTCCTCCTGCCTCGTGGGCCTTGACGGAAGCATCCAGCTCCCGGATCGGTTTGGATATCTTCCGGGAAACCAGCTGGTTTCCCTCCAAAAGCATGACCATAAGAACCAGAACAGTAGCAAATACATAGTAACGGAAGTTCTTGTAGTTTGCCGCCTGCACACTCTCCGGCACAACACCGATCATTTTCCAGCCTGTATAGGCTACGCTGCCGACGATCACGGTCTCATTCTGACTGTTGGAATGGATCTCATAGGTTCCGTCCTCGTATTTTGCCGTTTCCAGACTGTTTTCTTCAAATAATCCACGGTTTAATTCCGTTCCCCGGGGATGATAGATCATCTCTCCGTCCTGACTGATCAGATAATAGTAGATTCCGCCGGAACAGTCATTGATCTGCTTCATCACGTCCCTGATCACAGAATATTTCATATCCAGTAAAAGAATACCGGTTTCCGGTGTCTCTCCCTTGTTGACATCTACATACCTGCTCAGGGAAACGACCCATTGGTACCGATAAGAGCCGTCCTCAAACAGCTCCTGGATATGCGGTGTGGAAAAGTGTATATTTTCAATGGCATCTTCCGCATTTTTATACCATTCCTGCGTCTGCACCTTCACATTTTTCTTTTCTGCCGCCACCGGCTCCGATGCAATCAGATTTCCTTTTGGGTCATACAAAGCCAGGCTCTGAATCTTATCGGAATTGGTCTCATAGAGCAGACTGAACTGCTCCGAGAATTCCCGGCTGGATATATCAAACTGCTGGACTACGTTGTAGTTTGCCCCGTTCAGGATCTGCCGGATATCCAGCAGATCTGCATTTAACCGGTCTACGGTAGCCTCCACGGTAGCTTCCGTGTTGTCTACCGCTGTTTTTTCCAGAGCCAGCTTGAATCGATGGTAAAGCAGCAATCCCATTACAATGATCGTAACCAGTGAAATCGCCATAAGGACAGACAGGATGATCGACTGTATGTTAAATACGATATTCTTCCGGGAATCCGGATTTCTTTTTCTATCTTTCATGTATTTTCCCTTTCACCTGTTCCCTCTTTTCTGCCTGATGTACTCTCGGAGTCTTTCTGTGCTTGCTCTTTCTGCTTTCCGTCTTTTTATTTTCCGGAAGCTCTGTATTTGGAAGGGGAAACACCGAATTTCTTTTTGAATACATAGCTGAAGTAGTTCGCATCCTGATATCCTACTTTTCTGCGATCTTATAGCTTTTTTCATCGGTGTTCAGCACCATTTCTTCTGCCCGGT
>ENA-OQIO01000032-OQIO01000032.1-human-gut-metagenome-genome-assembly--contig:-NODE-32-length-58136-cov-3.742781_pt1 | contig 58136 bp, 58 predicted proteins | sample MGYA00242573_ERZ504737 | MGnify/ENA primary metagenome ERZ504737 (study PRJEB26092, sample SAMD00036203) | human gut metagenome | host: Homo sapiens | study: EMG produced TPA metagenomics assembly of...
AAATGAAGGTTATCACTGTATAGTGGTTATTCGCGAAACGGACGGCGTAGAATGGGAGGGCAGCTCCCGGAAAAATAGGTAATGCCGACATCACCCTGTATCTTTTTGATGCAGGTTCATATATTCCTCCATAGCTCAGTCGGTAGAGCGCATGACTGTTAATCATGATGTCACTGGTTCGAGCCCAGTTGGGGGAGCCACGAAAAGCAAGTCTTAATTGACTTGCTTTTTTGTTTTACAGTCCATAATATTTCCCTTAAATATAATTATTATTGCAATTCTTTTTGCTAATTGATATATTTATTTTAGAATAAACATGAAAAGAGTGAGTGTTATGGCAAAGAAAAAGCATACGAAAATAATCACTGAACCTGATGGCACAAAAGTTGAGCTTGATTATAGTTTTAGGGCTTTTATGGACATGGTTATAAATCATCCACCGGAAAAAGCTGCGGCAAGTATCAGGCGTAGCCGCAATGCAAAGAAAATGGCTAAGAAGCGCAAAAGAAATCGCCGTAAGGCGAGAAATTTGGTTATTGCCCGACATTGCGGGAAGGCGTTAAATGAATTTGTATTTGGTAAATAGGGGCGAAATTTATGGCAGTAAAGAATGATTATGACCTTAACTTATTAACAATTTATTTAATGAGCAGGTCAAAAAATGAAATCAAAATGTCGATTGATGAAATTGAAAGAATTGCTTGCGGTAAATTACCTGATTTTATGCATACTTATTCAGGCAGCTATCGTTTTGGTATAACGATTATAATCGTAATCCGTCATATGCGCATTATTGGCTAGATGCAGGTTACTTTGCACAACCTGATTTTAATAATTCTGTTGTTTATTTTACTAAGTCAGTGGATAAATTCATTAAGCGAAAGACCGATTATAAAAAGCCTGCCGCTGTTAAAAAAGCTGATATAAATTTAGATACCGCATTAAATGCAATTAAAAAATATCATAACTCAGTAAATAGCAACTATACAAGGTACAAATCTTGGGAGCACTGCTATAATGCTTTTAAAAAATATAGAAAAGACGAAAGCAAAACGGAATTATTATGCCTTCATTTAAGCTGTTACCTTGCGAGCTGGGGTATGCTTCGTAATTCGGGATTGATGAATTATGATTATTTTGTTCATAAACCTTTTATTGAGGAAATTTCAAAACCGAAATACGATGAATTATACAGTGATTTTTGTGATATTGATTCTATATTCCAAGTAGTAAAGGAAATTGAGAATAAATATCCGAATGATATCTCATTAACCGATACATTTAAAACGAAAATATTATTGGGCGTGTTCGGTTGTGCTCCTGCTTACGATAAATATTTCACACAAGCGGTTAAAAAATATAAAGTTTGTTCTTCTAATTTTAATGAACGTTCTTTGGCTCAACTTTATTCATTTTATAATGATAATAAAGAGGCTTTTGAGAATTTGCGAAAACAATTTGAAAGTAATGGGACTTCATATCCGCCTATGAAGCTGATGGATATGTGTTTTTGGCAAATCGGGATTGATTTAGAAAAAGAAAAAAGTTAATTTTGAAATAGATAACCCCCTGGTTTGGTATTAGCGAAACAGGGGGTTTTAATATTTATTGTTTTTGTTTATTTTTTCGGCAGGAGCACGATATTACATTCTCCTTTTTGCCGAATAAATATGATATTATTTAAACTTATAGCCTCTGCCCCAAATGGTCTTGATACAGTCGGTGTTTTCGTCTGCCTCCTTAATTTTGTCACGCAGGCGGTTGATGTGGACTGTAAGAGTGGAGGTGTCACCGAGGGAATCATAACCCCAAACGCTTTCAAAAAGCTCTGCTTTTGAATAAATCGTGTTAGGTGGGAGGCTAAAATATAAAGCACCTCAAATTCCTTTTTGGTAAGCGTGATTTCCTTATCGCCGACGAATGCCTCGCCCGTATTTTTGAAAAGCTTGATATTGTCACGCACAAGAACGTCCTTTTCCTGCTCGTTTTGGCTTGTAAGAGTTTTGTATCTGTTAATGTGCGCCTGAATTCTTGCCACAAGCTCGGCAGGGGAAAACGGCTTAACAATATAATCATCCGCACCAAAACCGAGGCCCGAAATTTTGTCTATTTCATCTCTTTTTGCGGTAACGAAAATAACAGGTGTGTTCTTTGTTTCTCTGATTTTTTTGCAAATATCAAAGCCGTTAATACCCGGAAGCATAACGTCAAGCAAAATTAAATCGTAATCGTTATTAAGCGCAAGCTCAAGACCGTCGTTTCCGTTTGTTGCACCCTGCGCCTCCATATTGCTTGCTTCAATATAATCCTTTTCAAGTTCGAGGATGTTCTCATCGTCTTCAACTATTAAAATCTTACTCAATATTATCTGTCCTTTCCTTAATTTTCGGCATTGAAATGAATATTGAAAGACTCTCTCCCTGCTTACTGCTTGCCCAAATTAATCCGCCGTGAAGTTCAACAATCTGCTTGCAAACAGCCAAGCCTAAACCGGAGCCTTGCGAAACCTTTGTTCTTGCAGGGTCTGTTCGATACATTGTATCAAAAATTTTAGTAAGGTTTTCTCTTTCAACGCCGGAGCCGTTATCTGTAAGTTCAATAATAACCGTGCGATCGTATTCGCTGACAATAAGACGAACCATACCCTGCCTGTCATCACGTGCATATTTTATTGAGTTCATAACAATGTTTCGGAAAACTCGTGCAAATGCGTCGGTGTCAACACTTATTTGCGTGTCTTTGTTGACATTGCATTGAAGTGAAAAATCAAAATGGCTTCTTTCAAGCAGTTCTTTGATTTCTTCGGCGCCGTCGTCAATAAATTCTTTTAAATTAACGTTTACCCTGTTGAGCTTGTAGCTCTTCAGCTCATAACGTGAAATATCCAAAAGTTCGTTAAGTATTTTTTCCGTATCGTCAATTGAGGAGCAAATTCTGTCTATATATTTCTTCTGCTTCTCAGGCGTTGCGGCAATTCCGTCACGAAGCCCTTGCGCATAGCCTTTTGCCGAGGTAAGCGGAGTTCTTACGTCATGTGCAATTCCGGCAATTAGCTCCTTGCGCTGTTCATCTGCCTTGTTTTGCTTTTCTATGGAATTTTTTAGCCTCAATCTCATTTGATTAAAACTTTCAACCGTTTGCCCAAGCTCGTTTTTGGATTTGTAATCTATTTCATAATCAAGATTGCCACGTGCGATTTCGTCAGCACCATCGGCAATTTTTTGATGGGATTAACTATTGTTTTAGACGTTATAAATGAAATAATCACTATTGCAAGAACAAAAACGGCAACAATGATTAAAGCAATTATGCCCGTTCTGCCAAGCAAAAGATTAGTAAATTCCTTTGCTGCATAGTGCGTGCTTGCGTTTTTAACCGTGTAGTTTTTATTTACCGCTACTATCAAATATTTATCGGATTTTGAGTTGGCGTGTGTTACGATTACAAGACCGTTGTTTCCAAAATAATTCAGATTTTCGTCTTTGTTTACGTTGACTATCTCGTTAGCTTCTTTTAATATATCGCTTTTTGATGATGAATAAAACGGTTTTCCGTTTTTTTCGATATATATGCTTGAACCGAGACGCTCAATAGGAGAAATAAACTCGCTTAAGCTTTCGGTTTTTTTCTTATCGTTTTCATCCGATAAAAGTGAGTTTGAAATGCTGCTTATCGTTTGCGACCATTGAATTTGGTTTACGGTGGAGTATGAATTTGTGGTAACACTCGAAATGTTAAAATATGAGCCTGTGAAATATATAAGCAAAGGAGAAAAAGCGCCGATTAGAATAATAGGTATAAGTATACCCAAAATTGCCGTTAAAATAATCCTCGTGCTGATTTTTAAATTTTTAGAACTTCGATTTTTTTTCGGCTTTTCCTTTTTTGTTTTTTTACTGCTCAATTGTCCTCTCCGTTTCTCTTTGATTCCTGCAAAGCCTCAATAAGCCCGCCAAAATGAATTTCAGCAAAGCGATACGCCTCGTCTGCAATGTTAGATGATTCGTGAGTGACTTGGTATTTGATTATTCCGCAGGTGCCGGAAATTATGTATTGAAGCGAATATTCGCTTATGCCATCAATGTCTGAGCTGATAAGGTCAAGCGCACGTCGAATACCTTGTTGCAACTTTTGAGTAAGCAAATCAGAACCTGAGCTTGAAAGCAAAACCCTGTAAGCCTCTCTGTCCTCTTCAATGGTTTTGATTCCCATTTTAATAACGCTTGCCGCACCGTAGATGTCAACCCTAAGCTTTCTTGTTTCACGCCTTAATTGCTTGCCTACGCCGATAAAAAGCTTGAAAACAAGCTCGTCGCAAACCTTGTTGAGCAAATCAAACTTGTCATTATAGTGCAGATAAAACGTGTTACGGCTTATCATTGCACGCTCTGTTATGTCTTTAACCGATATATGGTCAAAGCCTTTTTCCTCGATAAGCTCATAAAAAGCGTTTTTGATTGATTTTTGCGTTCTCTTAATTCTTAAATCTACTGTTCCGTCCCTTTTTGCCATTTTATTCTCCTTACCATTTAATTATTAGTCACAGTGTTCAATAACTAACTATTAAGTTTATTTTACCATTATTTAACACAACAATCAACAACTAATTGCTTATTTGTTTGACAATGTATTAACTATAAGATATTATAGATGTAATATGGTAATTTTTATAATTTCTTTATTTTTTCTTTGCCACTCTTTAGATTATATGATGTTTAATATAATCATCGGATGGGAATTATTTTATAACGGAGAATATGATATGCAAAATGTACTTGTTTGCGATGATGACGAGGCTATCCTCGAATCATTAAGGATTTATCTTGATAATGCAGGATTTAATGTTATTACGGCGGTTGACGGTCAGGATGCACTTGAAAAGGTGCAAAATAACGAAATTCACTGCGTTGTGCTTGATATTATGATGCCTCGCCTTGACGGACTTAAAGCAACACTGAAGATTAGGGAAAAATATAATTTTCCTATTATTCTTCTTTCTGCAAAGAGTGAGGATACGGACAAAATTACAGGTCTTGGCTTCGGCGCAGACGATTATGTGACTAAGCCGTTTAATCCGCTCGAACTTGTTGCAAGGGTTAAATCGCAAATAAGACGTTATGTAAATCTCGGCAGTATGGTTGCTACCCCGACAAGGCTTGTAACGGGCGGTCTTGTGCTTGATACGGACGCTAAAAGTTTGTCTGTTGACGGCGAGGGCGTTAAGGTTACTCCGATTGAGTATAAGATTATGGAATATCTTATGACAAATATGGGCAGGGTACTTTCCTCCTCTCAAATTTATGAGGCGGTGTGGAACGAGCCGAGCTTTACAAGCGAAAAAACAGTGACCGTGCATATCCGTAATATCCGTGAAAAAATTGAAATTAATCCCAAAGAGCCGAAATATATAAAGGTGGTGTATGGTCTTGGATACAAATGTGAAAAAATTTAAGTATTCTTATTTAGGAAAATTATTGTGCATAATTCTTGCGCTTATAACAGGTCTTTCGGCGATATTTTTAACTACTGCCGAGGTTTTGACTGTTATAAATAACAAAGTAAACGGCAATGATTATTCATATTATACTTTAAATACCGGCGTTGAGGATAACATTGAGCAAAGCATAGCCAACGGAGTAAACAAGGTACATTTAGACCCAAAGGGGCTTGAAAAGCATCTTAATTCTCAAAAGACGAAGGCTTGCAAAAGTGTTTATAAACAGGTGATGAGCCAGCTTAATTCTTATCTTGATAAGCTAACGATTGATGAGGACGGCTTTGACCAAAACGGTATGCAGTACAGCGAAAACAATCCAATCAGCTATTATTTAGATGATGATTCTGCTTCATATAGTGTAGACGGCGGAAATTATTTTAAATATTTGGATACCTGTTTAGACGTATTTTCATACAGTCCCGACGGCGTAACTCTAAAAAATTATAAGAGTAAGCTTTATAAGGATATTGAAAAAAGTTATGATAATTACGTAAAAACTCAAATTTCTCAATATAAGAACTATGAATATTGGGGTATTAAGGACGGCATTGAATACATAATCATAAAAAATAATAAGGTTGCTTATAAAACCTCGGATTTGTCCGCAAAAGAGATTATGGCAAAGCACGACAGCTTTAAGATTGAAAACGGAAAAATTTTCAGTGAGGAAATTCCCGAAAAAACGCTTAAAAGCATAATGCAAAGCTACAGTGGAAACTTTAAGGCAAAGGACTATTCCTTGTATGCTTATATAAACACCTCAAAAAACGAGCCTAATGTTTCAAATTATTTTGAGACTATGAGGCAGTTTAACGATTATGCAGGCAAGGTTAACGATAATCTTGTTAAGCTTGCAATTATTGATGTCATTTTGCTTGCCGCTTCTTTTGTTATTGCGTTTTATTATTTCAAAATAGTAGGCAAAAAGGACGATGACTCGCCTGCAAAGCTGATATTTATAGATTATATTCCTCTGCTTCTTCAGCTTGGTATAGTCGGCGGTAGCGGCTTCGGGCTTGTTGCGCTTTTGATAAGCGTATTTGATGAGTTTGATGATATAACACTTCTCTTAGCCATTTTTGCAGGAATTTGCTTTGGCTGTTGGGTGCTTCTTTTTGAGCTTTGCTGTTCGGTTGCAAGGTATTCTAAAAGCGGAAAGAAATTTTACAAGCATCTGCTTCTTTATTGGCTCGGCTTTGCACTTTTCCATATTTTCAAATTTATAATTAAGCTGATTGTCAAATTCTTTAAGGCTTGGCATAAGTTTAATAAAAAGCTATTTGGCACATTTAAGCTCTACGCTTATAAGCCAAAGACGTTTGTAAGAAATATAATTTTGCTTTCGCTTGCATTTTTTGCCGTAAATATAGCCTTGATAATTATTATTGCAGTTTTCTTCTCGACTTCGCTCAATGGTTTTGCGTTTGTCTTTATTGCAGGCGATATAGTTGCGAATACCTTTGCACTCAGGGCGGTTTGCAAGTATTTTAAAGCGCTTGACGAAATTATTTATGCGTCATCACAGCATATCGACGTGCCTATGGCATTAGATACGCTTCCTCAGTCGCTGAAAATCCTTGCCGACAGTATGAAATATACTAACGCAGAGCTTCAAAATGCAATTGCTAAGGCGGTTAAGGACGAGCGACTTCGTGCCGAGCTTATTACAAATGTTTCCCACGATTTAAAAACTCCTCTCACATCGATTATCACTTATGTTGATTTGCTTAAAAATTGCGATATTGCAGACCCTAAGGCGCAGGAATATATCCACGTGCTTGATGATAAGGGTGCTAAGCTTAAAAGGCTTATTGACGATTTGATTGAGGCGTCAAAGGTTACGAGCGGTAATGTAAGCGTTAATCTTGCGCCTATGAATTTGTCGGAGCTTTGCTTGCAATCAACTGTTGACGTGCAGCAGGATTTCGATAAAAATAACTTAAATCTTGTGGTTAAACAGGGCGAAAAACCCGTAACCGTTACTGCCGACGGCGCAAAAACGTTTAGGGTTATTGAAAATCTGCTTTCAAATGCACGCAAATACAGCGCACGAGGCTCACGTGTATATGTCAGCGTGTATGAGCAGGGCGGCAAGGGAGTTTTCGAGATTAAGAATATTTCGGCTCAACCTCTTGATATAACACCAGATGAGCTTACAGAGCGCTTTGTGCGTGGCGATAAATCACGTACTGCCGAGGGCAACGGCTTGGGCTTGTCAATTGCAAAGGAGCTTTGCAAGGTGCAAAACGGTGAGCTTGAATTGTCAATCGACGGCGATTTGTTCAAGGCAAAGGTAGAGTTCCCGTTAGCATAAATATATAAAAGAAAAAGGTTCGGAAAAATCCGAACCTTTTTCTAGACTTTGATAAAGCGGCTAAACCGCGCCGAATAATATAAATAAGCTTCTTTGCCTCCCTTGCAAAGGGAGGTGGGTGCAACTTGTTTGCACTCAGAGGGATGAAAGAGGGCAAGGACATCGAGTCCTTGCCTCTTTGGCGCTTTCCGTCTTTTGCTCGGGGGCAGTACCCACGTACAGCACCACCTCGCAAAATACGAAATTTATCTCACTTTCTCGAAGTCTATCTTATAATTTATTTTCCCTTTAAAACAGTGGAAAGCGGTTTATAAATAAGCATTGTTATTCCTGCGCAGATTAAGCCTTTAACGAATGTAAACGGCAGATTGAAAATTAACAATGCCTGCAAAATGCTCTTTGTTTTCGGCAAAATCACTTGATACATTTGAAGCACTGCCGCCTCAGGAAAGCCCAAAACATTATAATAAAGAGGATATATAATAAAGTAGTTAAACGGCACGCTGATTACTGCCATAACAAGTGATGCCGCAATTCCTGCCACGAGCGCTTCGCCCTTTGTTTTTTTATGCTTATAAATCAAGCCTGCCACAAGTGCAAAGCTTGCGCCGAGCAAGAAGTTTGAAAGCTCACCGACAAAGCCGCTCTGGCTTACAGCCATGTGAATTAAGTTTTTTAAAAGTGCAATAATCACACCTGCAAGCGGACCGTAAGCGAATGCGCCGATAAGTTCGGGCAAATCTGAAAAGTCAAGCTTGATGAAACTCGGCATAATCGGTATGGCTATTTCAACATATTGAAGCCCTACCGCAACCGCCGTCAGCATTGCCGTGCCTGTAATAAGTCTGATTTTGTTTGTTTGCTTTTTTTCCATAATTTTCTCCTTTTGGGCAAAAGAGAAGCCCCAACAAATATGTTGGGGCGCAATGCTTGAACTTGGCAAAATTATTATTACAATTTGCCTAAACATTTCTCTCATCCGGACTTTAACCGTCGGTAACGGAATTGCACCGTTTCGGCCGCCTTGGCGGTTCGCAGACTTACTGCCGGTGAGGAATTGCACCTCGCCCTGAAATATTTTATTAGATTTTAAAAATCTATAATCATTATATTCTATTTTACAAATTTGTCAATAGCTTTGTTAAATTCGTCGAGCATGGCGGTGTCGCCCTTTTCAACTGCATGAACAATGCAATGGTCAAGATGGTCTTTTAAAATAACTTTGCCCGTATTGTTAAGCGCAGATTTAACAGCTGCAAGCTGAATTAAAACGTCTGAGCAATCGTCGCCGTTTTCAACCATTTGCTTAACCTTTTGAAGATGACCTATTGCACGTGCAAGGCGGTTTGAAACCTCTTTTGTATGCTCGTGGGAATGAGTATGGGTGTGCGAAAGATTTTGCTCAATTTGAGCTTTAGAATTTTCTTTTTCACTCATACTCTCACTCCTTTTTGAATTAAATTTGTGCAAGTGCCTGTTCAATGTCGGCAATAATATCCTCGCAGTCCTCAATTCCGCAGCTGAAACGGATAAGGTCAGGCGTTACGCCGCATTCCTTAAGCTGTTCGTCAGTAAGCTGACGGTGAGTGGTTGAAGCGGGGTGCAAGCAGCAGCTTCTTGCATCTGCCACGTGTGTTACGATTGCCGCAAGTTTAAGCGAGTCCATAAACTTTGTAGCCGCAGCTCTGCCGCCTTTAATTCCGAAGCTTACTACGCCGCAGGTGCCGTTTGGCATATATTTTTGTGCCTTTGCATACTGCTTGTCATCTTCAAGCATAGCACAGTTTACCCAAGTTATTTTATCGTGATTTTTAAGATATTCAGCCACTTTTTTAGCATTTTCGCAATGCCTTGCAACACGAAGATGGAGTGATTCCAAACCGACGTTTAATAAAAATGCATCATGCGGTGACGGCATTGAGCCGAGGTCACGCATAAGCTGAACGGTTGCTTTTGTGATATATGCGCCCTTGCCGAAAGTGTCAGAATAAGTTATTCCGTGGTAGCTTTCGTCAGGTGTTGTAAGCCCCGGGAATTTGTCGTTTTGCGTCCAATCAAAATTGCCGCTGTCAACTATTACACCGCCGATAGTTGAAGCGTGACCTTCCATATATTTGGTTGTGGAATGGGTTACGATATCAACGCCCCAATCAAATACACGGCAGTTAATCGGTGTTGCAAAAGTGTTGTCAACAATGAGCGGAACGCCGTTTTTGTGAGCAACTTTGGCAAATCGCTCGATATCAAGAATATCAAGGCTCGGATTAGAAATTGTTTCGCCGAAAACAGCCTTTGTGTTCGGCTTAAATGCAGCTTGAATTTCCTCCTCCGTAGCGTCAGGGCTTACAAAGGTAAAGTCAATTCCGAGCTTCCTCATTGTAACGTTAAAAAGATTGTATGTTCCGCCGTAAATTGCAGAGGAGCTTACAATATGGTCGCCTGCCTGTGCAATGTTAAACACTGCATAAAAGTTGGCTGCTTGACCGCTTGATGTAAGCATTCCCGCAACGCCGCCCTCAAGCATAGTGATTTTTGCGGCAACGGTATCGTTAGTAGGGTTTTGAAGTCGAGAGTAGAAATATCCGCTTTTCTTTAAGTCGAAAAGGTCTCCCATTTCTACGCTTGAATCGTATTTGTATGTTGTGCTTTGAACGATGGGCAAAACCCTCGGCTCACCGTTTTTTGGGCGGTATGCGCCCTGCACGCAGATAGTACCTTGTTTCATAATATAATCAATTCCCTTATTTAGGTTGTGAATAAGCAGCCATAACCGCACCTGAATTGTTAATGTTATCACGTTTTATTTAATAAAGTATATGTATAATTAAATAATCTATATCAACAACTTTGTAACGATACGATTTTAGGTATCGAGATACCGTAATCGTATCGTTAGGTGCTTTGATCCTTTTGCTCGGAGTCAGTACACACGTACAGCTCCCACTCGCAAAATGCTCAATTCTGACTACTTCTTCGCAACCTTATTATTTTATTCGTCGTCACAAACTTCGTATCATTCGTGACGAATTTTTATAATATAAATTTAAAATTCATCCCTCATTCACTACGTTGCTCCTCCTTTCAAAATCTGCCGTACAGTGGTGCGTCAGATTTTGTATGAGAAACAGGTGAATGATTTTATATGATTAATCAATCATTCAAAAAATGATTCATAATGCTTGGGCCGTGGTCAATATAATTGCCCGTTTGCTTTGCCGTTTCCTCATTAATTGTGTCAACGCCGTCAATCTCGTTTTGCTTATGATAAATAAGATAAGGAACGGGGTCGCTTGCGTGGGTACGTGTAACGATAGGAGTAGGGTGGTCGGGCAAAATCATAATTTTGTAATCATCATACTTTTTAAGTCCCTCAAAAAGAATAGGCAAAACTCTTTCATCAATAAGCTCAATTGCTCTTACCTTATTTTCAGGCTCGTTTCTGTGGCCGCATTCGTCAGGTGCTTCAAAGTGAACGTAAACAAGGTCGTTTCTCTCTAAGCAGTCAAGAGCGGCATTGGCTTTGCCCTCGAAGTTAGTGTCAATATAGCCTGTTGCGCCTTCAACCTCGGCAACTTCCATTTTAGCACAGCCGCCGATACCCTTGATAAGGTCAACGGCAGAAACAACAGCACCCTTGATGCCGTAAATTTCCTCAAACGGTGAAAGAGCAGGTCTTTTTCCTTCGCCCCAAAGCCAAATTGAGTTTGCAGGTCTTTTGCCTGCCTTTTTCCTTGCAAGGTTTACAGGGTGGTCTTTAAGCAAATCATAGCTCTTTTTCATAAGTTCGATAAGCGGCTTTGCATTCTCGCTTGTTGAAAGATATTCTGTAATAACCTTGCCTGTAATGTCGTGAGGAGGAGTCATTTTGCCGAGGTCGGTTGTGCCGTTGTCCCAAATAAGGCAGTGACGGTACGATACACCCGGATAGAACTTAAATTCGTCAGTGCCGAGCTTCTCATCAATATATTTAATAAGAATTTCAGCCTCCTCGGTTGAGATATCGTCTGCGCAATAATCCTCAATCGTCTTTTGCTCATAAGGCAAATCATCTTCTGAAAGAGTAACAAGATTTGTACGAAGTGATACGTCCGTAGGCTTCATATCAATGCCGATTGACGCTGCCTCAAGCGGACTTCTTCCCGTGTAATACTTCATAGGTCAAATCCCAAAACACTCATATTTGCAACGTCGGAGCCGGGCTTTAATCCTTGCGCAACAGTCCTGATAAGCCCTACCTCAGCTCTCTTTGCAAGGTAGTCCATATTAGGTTTTTTTGCACACATCATAGGTGTTTTGCCGCCGAGTGCAGGTACGGGATAGTCAGCCATACCGTCATATAAAACAACTACATATTTCATAATAAAAATTCCTTTCAATATGTATCAATTATTTAAAATAATTTACGCCGCTTTCAAAGATTTTCATATCCTTTTCAAACGGAACGTTGGCATAAAGGTTATTGCCCTTTCTTTCAACGTGGCCCATTTTGCCGAGTACACGTCCGTCAGGAGATGTGATACCCTCAACTGCGCAAACCGAGCCGTTAGGGTTAAACGGCATATCGCTTACAGGAGTGCCGTCAAGATTTACGTATTGAGTAGCAACCTGTCCGTTTTCAATAAGCTTTTTCATAACATCGTCGTTTGCAACAAAACGTCCCTCGCCGTGGCTGATAGGTACTGCAAATACGTCGCCTGCATTAACACTGCTAAACCAAGGAGATTTAACGCTTGCAACTCTTGTATATGCCATTGATGAAATATGCCTGCCGATAGTATTAAATGTAAGGGTAGGGTCGTTTTCATTAATTTCCTTAATCTCGCCGTAAGGCACAAGGCCGAGTTTGATAAGAGCCTGGAAGCCGTTGCAAATGCCGAGCATTAAGCCGTCACGGTTGTTAAGAAGCTTTGTAACAGCCTCTTTAACCTTAGGATTTCTAAATGTTGTAGCAATAAACTTGCCTGAGCCTTCAGGCTCGTCACCGCCTGAAAAGCCGCCGGGAAGCATAATGATTTGCGATGATTCAATCTCTTCAACCATTTTGTCAATTGTTTCGTTAATAGCCGAAGATGAAAGGTTATTTACAACAAGAATGTTTGCTTTAGCGCCGGCTTTTTCAAATGCTCTTGCAGAGTCAACCTCGCAGTTAGTGCCCGGGAATGCAGGAATAAATACCTTTGGCTTTGCAACCTTGTTTTTAGCAACAAAGATTGAGCGCTCTTTATAAAGCGGTACATCATAAGGCATATTGGCTTTCTTGCCCGAATCGGTAGCAAATACCTTTTCAAGTTTGCCGCACCAAGCGTCAATAAGCTCGTCAACAGTCTGAACGTCACCGTCAATGATAAATACGCCGTTATCGTTTGTTTTACCGAGAACTACGCCGTCATAAGCATTTTCGTCTGCAAGTTCAACAACAAAAGAAGCCTCTTTTGCGGCAAATAAGGTTTCTTTATCAAGACCTTGAGCGAAGGTAAAACCGAATTTATTACCGAATGCCATTTTGCATACGCAAGCTGCTGCGCCGCCCTCTTTGATAACGGAAGCTGAAAGGATTTTGCCGTTTCTTATTCCTTCGTAAACGCTTACCATAAGCTCCATAGCCTTGTCATAAATCGGTAAGCCTGTTTCCTCGTCAACAGGAAGTTCAAGAAGCTTAACCGTTGAATTAATGCGCTTGAATTGCGATGATGCGGTTTTAGAAGCCTCACTCATACCTACTGCGAATGAAACGAGAGTAGGAGGAACGTCAAGGTCGTTGAAGCTGCCGCTCATTGAGTCCTTACCGCCGATTGACGGGCATTTATATCCAACCTGAGCCGTAAGTGCGCCTAAAAGTGCAGCTGTCGGCTTGCCCCAACGTGACGGTACATCGTTAAGTCTTTCAAAATATTCTTGGAATGTAAGCCTTGCCTGCGACGGGTCACAACCTACTGCGGCAAGCTTAGCAAGCGATTCCGATACTGCAAATGCGGCAGAATGGAACGGTGACCAACGTGAAAGCTTAGGGATAAAGCCGTAAGCCATAACCGTTGCCGTGTCTGTTTCACCCTCTAAAAGAGGAATTTTTGCTACCATTGCTTCCTCAGGAGTGAGCTGATATTTGCCTGCATAAGGCATAAGAACGGTTGAAGCACCGATTGATGAGTCAAATCGCTCAACAAGACCCTTTTGACTGCAAACTTCAAGACGTGAAAGGTTTGCCTTGAGTGCATTTGCAAGTGAAAGATTATCAAGAGCAGCAGGCACTTCTTTTCTGTAATTCTTATTTTCGTCAACTGCGCAGATTTCAACCTTAGCGTGCTGAGTTACACCGTTTGTGTTAAGGAAATCACGGCTGAGGTCAACAATCTTGTCACCTCTCCATGTCATTTCAAGCCTGTTTTCATCTGTTACAACAGCAACAGGAGTAGCCTCGAGGTTTTCCTCGTTGGAAAGCCTGATGAATGTATCAACGTCTGCCTTGTCAAGAACTACTGCCATTCTTTCCTGCGATTCTGAAATAGCAAGTTCCGTTCCGTCAAGGCCGTCGTATTTTTTAGGTACTTTGTCAAGGTCAATCTTAAGTCCGTCTGCAAGTTCGCCGATGGCAACTGATACACCGCCTGCGCCGAAGTCATTGCAGCGTTTAATCATTTTAGCAACCTCTGCCTTGCGGAATAAACGCTGGATTTTGCGTTCCGTAGGAGGATTACCCTTTTGAACTTCTGCGCCGCAGGTTTCAATAGAAGATGAGTTGTGAGCCTTTGACGAGCCTGTTGCGCCGCCGCAGCCGTCACGTCCGGTTCTTCCGCCCAAAAGTACGATTACGTCGTCCTTTTGCGGACATTCTCTTTTTACATTATCTTTAGGAGATGCACCGATAACAGCGCCAATCTCCATTCTCTTAGCTACATAGCCCTCATCATAAAGCTCTGTAACCTGACCTGTGGCAAGACCTATTTGGTTGCCGTAGCTTGAATAGCCTGCAGCTGCACCCGTTGTAATCTTGCTTTGAGGTAATTTAGCATCAAGTGTTTTTTCAAAAGGAGTAGTAGGGTCGCCTGAGCCTGTAACACGCATAGCCTGATATACGTATGCTCTGCCTGAAAGTGGGTCACGGATTGCGCCGCCGAGACAGGTAGCCGCACCGCCGAAAGGCTCAATTTCAGTTGGGTGGTTGTGTGTTTCGTTTTTAAACTGAACAAGCCATTGCTCTGTTTTACCGTCAATAACAACGGGCACTTCGATTGAGCAGGCATTGATTTCTTCACTCTCGTCAAGATTGTTTACAAGGCCACGCTTTTTGAGTACCTTTGTGCCTATGCAAGCCATATCCATAAGGCAAACAATCTTATCTCTGTCGCCGTAAACTTCTTTTCTTATGTCAAAATATTGCTCTAAAGCTTTGTTGATAGCGTCTGTGTATTTGCCGCTGTCAATCTTGATTTCGTCAAGCTGTGTTGCAAATGTTGTGTGGCGGCAATGGTCAGACCAATAAGTGTCAATAACTTTAAGCTCCGTAAGGCTCGGATTTCTGTTTTCGTCATTTTTAAAATAATCTCTTACCCAGCATAAATCCGCAATGCTCATTGCAAATCCCATTGATGAATGGTAAGCCTCAATTTCATCATCGCTCATATCAATAAAACCGTCAATTCTTGCGATATCGGCAGGAACGTCTGATTTAATATTGAGCGACTCCGGCATTTCAAGACTTGCAACTCTTGACTCAACAGGGTTGATGATATAATTCTTGATTTTTTCAAATTCTTCGTCTGTGATGTCACCCTTAACGGCAATTATTTTTGCACTTTGCACCTCAGGCGTTCGCCGGCTGTGAGAAGCTGTATACATTGAGCGGCAGAATCGGCTCTTTGGTCATATTGACCTGGGAGATATTCCATTGCAAAATATCTGTAATCCTCAGGGATTGAAAGCTCGGTGTAAACATTGTCGAGGTTAGGCTCTGAAAGGATTTGCTTTACCGCAAGGTTAAATTCTTTTTCGGTAAGACCTTGAGCATAATAGCGATTGATAATTCTCAAATCCTCAAGAGCGCTTAAGCCACATTGTCACGCAAATCCGCAAGGGTTTGACCTGCTTCAATGTCGTTTCCCTTTTTCTTTTCAACAAAAATACGAAAAACCTTTGACATATTTTGTTCTCCTTTTACTCATCTTTTGAAACTTGATGTATATAAATACTTTTCTATTTTAACACAAATCAGTCGCTTTTCATATAGTAAAATAATATTTTTATATAAAAAATAAATATAATATTTTTCAAAATTTTAGAAAAGTTTACAAAACGTATTCATTAACACTACATTTTATGTTATAATTATTATGTTAGAAAGCTGTGATTCGGCGATTTCATATACACTTTAAATAATTCATAGAATTTATTGCGACAGCTTACTATGGATATTCTAAAGGGGGAGATAAAAATTTACAGCATTAATGACGATGAGGTGTACGAGGTTGATTTTATGAACCTTGTTGTTGATAAGGCAGATGGCTTAAGGTTGTTGACTGCGACAATCATTTTTGCGAGTTTACAGGCGTTCACCCGTCAAAAATAAAGCAGGGAAAGCTCTTTCTTCACAATATAATAAAGCCGATTTACAGGGAAGAAATTATGAGAGCGCTTTGCAAGAAAAATTCACCCTATGTCTATTTTGACGCAGAGTTTATTGATAAGGATAAAAATGAAATTTTCATCCATTGCACAGGTCAAAATTATGATAATTCAAGCCTTTGCAGGCTCACCCTTGCCGATGTGTCAAAATCGCAGGAATTGCAAGAAAAATTGCGCAACAAAGCGAAGGAAATGAACTATCTTATTGACCTTGTAACAGGCGGTGTCTGCCTATTCAAAGTTACGAGTGATATGCACATTGAGGTGCAATATTTAAACGAGGGTGCTTGCCGCATTTTCGGCACTACCAAGCAGGCTTATGTCAAAAAAAATTACCGCCTTGATGAGCTTATTCACCCTGAGGACAAGAGCATTGTTTTTCAGGCTATAGGCAAGGCGATGGCGACTGACGGCGAGTGCGATTTGGAGATTAGAACCATAGTACATAAGGGCGAATACAAGTGGTGCAAATTCAATGCCGCAATTGGGCGATATGACGAGGATAATACCCCGATTTTCCATGCGATGATAACCGATATTACGCAGATAAAGAAGGCTGAGGAATCGGCGGATAAAATGAGCGATATGCTTGTTGAAATGTTTAAAAATCTTCCCGATCCGATTTTTTGCACCGGCACCGACGATATTTGGCAGCTTCAAATTGTCAGCGAGGATTTTATCAAATTTTTGGGATTTTCACGTTTTCATATTTTTGATGAACACAAGGGCAGGCTTGACGATTTTGTGAGCGAAAGGGAAGCAAAATTTATTGAAACGCAGATAAAAAAGCAAATTTCCGATGGCAAAAGTACCACGGTTTCACGTTACAGCGTAAGAACAAAATCGGGCAGATTTCTTGTTGTTGAGGACAGAAGAAAGCTTGTTAAGCAAGCTGACGGCTCGTATTCTATGATTTGCAGGCTTAAAAATGTAACAAATTCGTATTCGGAAATGTTTTGATGATTTTGCAGATTGTAATACTGCTTTAATATACACTTTTAAAACGGTTGTGATTTTTGCAACCGTTTTTTTTTATTATTTCACGACAAAACGTCGACATTTTGTATATTATCGAACAGTTTGGTAAATATAACCAATCCAAGTGTTAAAAGTTTGTTAATAATCACGAAATAAATTTCAGCTCGTTTTCTTGAATTATTTTATAAATAATATTATAATTAAAATGTGTATTACTTTGGGTAATATATGCCATTACTCAATGGATTTTCAGGCAAAAATGATTAAAAGGAGATTTGCGTATGAAAAGGAAAGGCAAAAAGCTTATCAGCGTATTGCTTGCACTTCTTATGGCTGTAACGGGCATAATTCCTGCGGCGTCTGCTTTTGCGGGCGACGGAGTTGAAGGCTATTGGGATATCGAGCTTTTTTATAAAGATACCGATACAATGGTGCCTTCGTATGTTGACGAAACAGCAGAAGAAAAGCAAGTATATGTTGAGACTATGAAGGAGGGCGAAAAGCTCAACCTTACATATAAGCTCATCGATACCGAAATGCCGGATAACGGATACATCAAATGGTACAGCGATATGCCGACTTTGGTTGACGTTGACCAAAACGGTGTGGTTAAGGCATTTGACTCATCAAAGGGTGCGGTAATTCAAAACTGGATTGATAATGAGGTTAAGCCTATTCCGCTTGTGGGTAAGGTTATGGCTACCGTTCTTGAAAAAGCGCTCTTTAATGACAAAATAGATATTGATTCTATGGACACCGAAGCAATTATTGATATTGTTGAGGCTGCCTTCGGCTCGGATTCACCCATTGCCGGTTGGATTGATTCATACAAGGGCGAACTTATCGATTCTCTTCGCAAATATCTTAATAACATTAACTCGGTTATCCATGTTGCGCTTTATGACAAGAATGGCACCGAGCTTGATAACGATTCACTTCGTATCAATGTTGTTAAAAATGACGAGTGGTATGCCGCTTTTCTTCCGAACGGAACACATATCACCAATAAATCGCAGGTTCCTACTACAGTAGCTGTAGGCTCAAAAGTTCAGCTTTCAGCTATTACAACTCCACTTCGTTTGCATTACGGAACAATGTATTCTGTTAAAAGTTCTTCAATCTTTACTCAAGGCAAGGTTGTTGCAACCGTAAATGACAGCGGACTTGTAACGTTTAAGAATAAGGGTAAAGTTACGATTATGGCATCGCCTGATACAGACGACATAATTAACGGTATTCTTGGGCTGGTAAACAAGTTTTATGAGGTAAAAGGAACAATTGATTCGGATAAGCTTGCGGGAATTCTTATTGATTATATCGGAATTGATATAAACAGGGCGGTGCTTGCCGCAATTCTTGACGCTTGCTTTGCAATTAAAGACATAGTCGGAGATACGGCGGACCCGGTTCAGCTTACCGCTACTGCAATCAAGCTTATCAGTAACCTTGTTCTTCAGTTTGTATATAACGATTCAATCACATTTGAGGTTGTTGACTCTAAGCCGCTTGAAAGCTTTGATATTGACGGCGCAAACACCGTTCAGGAGGGCTCTCAAATTCAGCTTGCAATCACAAATGTTAAGCCGTCAACGGGCGACACCTCGGATATTACTTGGACATCGTCAAATCCTGAAATTGCTTCTGTTGACCCTGTAACGGTACTATCACAGGCAGAGATGCGGGCGGTTCTTTAGGCAGCATCTCAACTCAAAAATGTACTATTACTGCGACTTCGGCGGCAAACGGAATTTCAAGAGAAATACAACTTACTGTAACAGGTAAAACCGGTAAGTATTTGTCAGATGTTGAAATTACGGGCAAAAACTATCTTGAAGCAGGTCAGGAAACAGACCTTACATATCAGGTATTCCCGAAGCGTGTTGCAGAAAGCAATAACCTCTATGTTACTTGGGGTATGGTAACAGGTGAGGACGAAAACGGTGAGACAACATATTCTTGGGCTACCGATGACGCTCCCGCTACCGACGGCAGAGTCAGATTGACAAAACAGGTCATTACACCGTAGTGTCCGGCGGTAAATCAACAGTAGTTCTTAAGGCGCAGACGGGTTACTACGTTTCAAACAGCAAATTTTATGAAATTTCCTCAAAAACAGCAACATTTGAAATGACAAACGGTATTCCTGTTGAAAATATTACAATCAGCGTTGACAATGCTCTCGGCGTAGCAAGCAGTATTAATAAAACAACAGACGTTACCGTTGGCGATAAAACATATAAATATGTATCTGTTAAAGCAGGTACTCAGTACGCAGGTTTGGGCGCTCAGCTTTCGGCAACGGTTGAGCCGGAAAACGCTTCTAATAAGGACCTTACTTGGGTAGTTGATAATAGTTTCTATTCAACTGACCTTTCAAATGAAACTCATACCGCAAAAATAACACAAAATGCGGCTCACGAAAACGCAGATTCGTTTAATGTTTATGCAGTTTCTGCCGACGGAAAAATAAAATCAAACGAGATTACCGTTACGGTTGCCAAGAATACAACAAGTTCAAACACGATTGACAAAGATTCGTATTCCGTAACAAGAGGCGAAACGGTTGACGCTACTCATACAATGAAATTCAGTGGCTTTGACGGTACATATTCGGCATGCTATAAATGTAATTGGTATTCAAGTGACGAAAACATTTTTACTGTTGAAACAAAGAATAATGAAAACGGAGATGCAACAATTAAAGGTGTTGACGTAGGTACGGCTACTCTTTATTGCGTGTCAGCCGACGGAGGTTATGTTGACACGGCTGAGGTTACCGTATATCCTGACAAGGATTATCTTTTCAATATCGTTTCTCTTTGCGATTCAACTGTAGTTTTGTGCACAGATGAAAATCAAGAGCAGTACGACCAATATTGCGGTTCTCTCGATATGGCATACTATGTTCTTTATGATTCGCCTATGGCAAGCCAAGACACGTGTGACACTTACGCCCATGAGCTTCTTTATGATTTCTATAAAATCGGCGGCTTCGTAGGTATTTTAGGTGTAGATATTTTAGGGCCTAACAAAACACCGCTTTCAAGCAACCACGTAACGGTTAAGGTACCTACCGCCGGTAACTATACTAATTATAAATATGACTTTGATATGCAATTAAAGCCTGCTAACGCAATGTATAACAGCATTAATTGGACATCATCAAATCCAAATATCACAATTGATAAAAACGGCATTGCAAGGCCAAAGTCTAACGATGCTTGTTCGGCAATGATTACATGTACCGTTACCGACTATATGGGTACAGCCACAAGCACAAATGCGTTTATCACCTTTGCAAAAATTCCTGTAACAGGCGTGTCACTTGATACAGACACTATTGAGGGCGGTAAGATTGGCGAAACTAAAACGCTTACTGCTACTGTTACACCGAAGGGTACACCGGGTATCGGCGCAAGCTGCACAGACGTTTATTGGTATTCAAGCGATGAAAATATCGCAACGGTTGACCAAAAGGGCGTTGTAACCTTTAAAGAGGGCGGCGATTGCGTAATTACCTGCCAAACGTATGACGGCGGATATGAAGCAAAGTGCAATGTTAATGTTGTAACTAACTACACATCACTTGAAAATCTTGTTAAATCATATAACGACCAGCAGCTCAATCAGGTAAACTATTATCCTGACAGCTGGGAAGTATACCAAAATGCTATGAGCAAGGCTCAGGGTATGATTGATAAGGGCGGATACTCGCAATCTCAGGTTAATGCAATGGTAACAGAGCTTGAGGCAGCTTATAACGGTCTTGTTAAGTATAACTACATTAAAAAAGTTGAGCTTTACCTTGACGGCGAGCCTACTAAGGAATTTTATCAGTATGACCTTAGCGTGCTTAAAGACGGTATTAGTTATAAAAACGCTGTGCTTGACCTTAATGTAAGGCTTTATCCTAACAACGGCTCATACAAGTCGGTAACTTGGGAATCGTCAAATGAGCTTATCAGCGTAACTCAGGACGGTAAATGCACCCCTACTCAAAATAAATCTTGCTACGGTTTGATTACCTGTACGGTTGAGGACCATTTCGGCAATAAATATCAGGATACGGTTTGGGTGTCGTATGCATTCTATCCGGTAACCGATGTTGTAGTAAGCCCGTCAAGCATTTCAGGCGCACTCGGCACAAGCGCTCAGCTTTCAAAGACCATTAAGCCTGAAGGCACAAGCCTGCCTCCTCATGTCGGCAAGGCAAGTATTCAAGACGTTTTATTGGGAGTCCGATGATGAAAATATCGCAACAGTTGATGAAAACGGACTTGTAACATTCGTTTCAGCCGGTGCAACTACTGTTCGTTGCGTATCGTATGACGGCGGTATTTACGGCGAATGTCACGTATCGTCTGACGGCGACCGTACAGCGCTTAAGGCAGCGATTGAAGAATATAAGGATATTGATTATAAGGATTATGCTTATGACTACGGTCAAGTGTTTAAGGCTGCGTATGATGCGGCAACCGATGCTTTGACAGACGATACATTAACTCAGGAAAAGATTGATGAAATAACTCAAAATCTTGTTGCGGCTTATGAGGCTATGATTGAGCACCCGTATGTTCACGTAACAGATGCGAAGATTACTTATCAAACTGCAGCTAAGCCGCTTGTAGGCGGATATAAGGATGCAGAAAACGGAATAATCGGCGATAACAATTCGATTTCGATAAATCTTTCAGGCGATAAGTATTCAAATTATAACAATTATAATAATATTACATTGACTTCGGCGGCTCTTCCTGAGGGCGCAATGTATCAAGCGGTTGAATGGAGCGTTGTTGAGTCATATAAGATGGATTCATCAATAAGCGACAGTTCAATTACGCTTACACCGTCAGACAGAAGCAACGGCGGTTGGGCTAAGGTTAAGATTTCTTATACAGACGAATACGGCAGAGCCTTTGAAAAGACTATCAATGTTACTATGAGTGACAAAATTGCAACAGGCTTTGACATTAAGGAATCGGAACTTATCTATTACGCTACCGATGATGTAACTCAGCTTGAATATACACTTTCGGGTTCACCTGAATTTGGCAATATCACATGGACTTCAAGCAATGAAAATGCAGTCAAGGTATCAAATGACGGCAAGCTTACCTTTGTTGAAAAGGGTGAGGCTGTTATTACAGGTACAACGTTTGACGGCGGATTTACAGATAAGGTTAAAGTCGCTGTTTTGACAGACTTTAGCACTCTTGCCGCAAAGCAGAGTGAATATAACGCTCTTATTGAAGAGGTTAAGGATTCATATACATACACCAAAGCAAGTCTTGATGTATTGAGTGCCGCAGTGGCTGAGGCTAAGACAATGATTAACGAAGGCAAGGCTACACAGGCTGAAGCTGACGCAATGCTTAAAAAGCTTAACGATGCATACGATTCACTCATTCCTTACGTTGCAAGTGAGGGTGTGGAAATCGGCTACTATGAAGCAGAAGGCGTAACAAATCCAAATCCGGGCTACTTCCGCTACACAGGCACATTCATAAACGGCAAGAGTATTAGTCTTGTTGCTAATGAGCAGCCTAAGGATTCTGTTTATAAGTCAGTTGAATGGAGTTCATCTAACAGCAATGTTACCGTAAGCGAGAGCGGTGTTGTAACTAACAATTCAGCTTCGGCTCAGGCTGCGGATATTACTTGCACAATTACAAATGAAAAAGACGAGAGTTATTCATCAACCGTAACGGTTACGTTTGTAAGATACGGAGTAACAGGTATCAGCTTTGCCGACGAAAAGGTATTCGGCGCTCCTGCTCAAACAGTTACTCTTTCGCCTAAGTTTGAACTTGGCGGCAATATTTCCGTAATCAAAGATTGCAAATATGTATCTGATAATAAAGACATTGCAACAGTTGATGAAAACGGTGTAGTTACATTCATTACTCAGGGCTGTGCAACAATTACCGTTACCGCTAAGGACGGTGGATACACCGCAACAATTAAGGCATATACACGTGGGATACGGCTGCGCTTAAGGCGGCTATCGACGAGGCAAGCAAAATCAACCCGACGGATTATGAGGTATCCTACGCTAATACCTTTACTGCCGCACTTGACAAGGCTAATGAGGTTTATGCAAATATGCAAGCTCCTCAGTCAGAGATTGACGCTGCTTGTGATGCTCTTGTAGCCGCAACAACAGCGCTTGAGGGTCACGAATTTATCGTGCCTGAAATTAGTGTTAAAAACGGCGATACCGTTATTGGCGAAACAGCGCTTATTCAGGTACCTGAGGATACTCAAAAGGCTACCCTTTCGCTTGCACTTAATGACGGCGCAATGGTTAAATCAACCGATATTGCGGTAAGCGATGAAACGGCGTTAAAGCTTCTGTAAGCGGCAATGATATCAATATTACAAAGACGGCTGACAAGGGAACGTTTAACCTTACTGTTAAGGTTGTTGACGAATGGGGCAGAGAATACACTAAGGCATACGCAATTAGTGTAATCAATGTTGTTATTCCTGTCACCTCGCTTGAGCTTACTGTTGACGGCAATGTTGTAACCGACGGTAAATATACAGTAAGTTCAGGCAGCAAATTAACTTTCAATAAATTTAAAGGTGTAACAGTAGGCTATATTCCTACTCCTGCCGACGCAAATGCTATTACATCGGTTGACTATAAAGTTGACGATACAGCGAATTTCTCAATTGATAACAGCGGTAAAATTACCCTTACAACAATAGGTAATCTTAACCCATTGTCTTCAATTGCAACAAAAGTAACAGTTACCGTTACAAATGCAGACGGTTCGACGGCAATGTCTGAATTTACATTTACAGTTACAAAAGGATAACGGGAGGCACAAATGAATAAAAAGTTTAAAAAATATTTATCTGTGCTTCTTGCAACGGTTTTGGCAACAGGCTGCCTTTCGGCAGTCGTTGCCTTCGCCGATGACAGCGTTGCACTTAATGAGATAAATTTCCCCGACGCTAATTTCAGAGCGTATTTATCCGAAAACGTTGATACAGACGGCAACGGGGTATTGAGTGTTGAGGAAAGAGATAATCACCCTATTATTTCAGTTGCAAATCGTGGTATTACAACTCTTAAGGGTATCGAGTATTTTCCTAATTTAAAAAATCTCAGCTGTTCAAAAAATCCGCTTAATAAGCTTGACGTATCTACTCTTACCGAGCTTACGTCACTTACGTGTATGGCTGACGGCTTGAGTGAACTTAATCTTTATGAAAACAATAAGCTTCAAAGGCTTAATTGTGCAAACAATCAGCTTACTTCGCTTGTTGTTTTGTCTGATTCGTTGACAAAGGTTGATTGCTATGTTAACAAACTTGAAAAGCTTGATTTAACTTCTGTTCCTAATTTGAAATCGCTTCGATGCGACCAAAATAGCTTAAAGAGTCTTGACCTTTCAAATAACCAAAGCTTGACTTCAATCAATTGCACATATAATAATTTGACATCGCTTGATTTGAGCAAAAATACAAGCCTTTCAAATGTTACAAATGCTATGATTGGCAACCAATCTGTAAGCCTAAAAGTCGAATTTTGACGGCAATATGATTGTTATTCCTTTTGAAAACAGCAATCTTGACAATGATAATTATGTTTCAAGTACGCTTGATGATTACGGCGACGGTTCAGGCTTTAATTTTGAAAGCTTTATTGCTTATGACGTAAGCGAAATTGACGGCGGTATTGAGTATTATTGCAATACCAAGCTTGCAGGAAGCGAAAATATGAAAGTAAGCGTTACCGTTTCAAGAGATTTCCATCAGGTTAGTTTCTATGCCGACAGTGAAAACACCTCGCTTATCGGCAGGGCTTTTGCAAATGACGGGCAGTCGGTAACTGCTCCCGAAATTAAAAATCCGCCGCAGTGCAAGGTGCTCGACACATGGAGTGACACGCTTGATAATGTGACGGGGGATAAGAGCATTTATGCTAATTGGAAGGATGCTCATTCTTACAGTCTTTCTTCATTCTCGAATGATACTGCAACAGTTAAGTGTTCTGCTTGCGGCGACACATTTACTTTAAGCTTTATTAACGCAGTAAATTCAAAGAAGGGCGACGAAAAGTACAGTCCGTATCTTGACGTTACAAAGGACGGCGTAATCAACGCTAAGGACTATGCTCTTCTTAATAAAATAAATAAGTTATACTATTGATAAAGTGGCTTGAACATCACGTTCAAGCCACTTTTAGTTCTTGTCAAATATTATCATTTATTGTTTTGAAAATTTTTGATTTTTAACTGTTGCTTATCGTTGCCTGAATAACAGGACCTGAAAGCAAAACTGTGGCAACGGTACAAATTCCGAATTTGCCGCCGAGCAGCACCCCGATAACTACCATTAAAATATCAAGTACCATTCGCACAATTTTAATTTTCCAACCATTTTTTTCTGCAAGCGAAAATGTGACCGCCTCGTAAGAGCCTCTGCCAAAATCTGCGGCGGAGTAAAGCCCTGTTCCGAATGAAAAAATTATGATTCCGAGCAGCATTATAATAAAATTAACTGCTTTAATATCACTGTAGTGCTGAATTTGTAAACACGTCTACAAAAAAGCTGTAAATTATTTGGTAAAGAATTGTGCCAACGTTGATTTGCTTTTTGTCATAGAATAGGGCAAAAATTATCATGCTGCGGCAACTACAAGCGAAGAAGTGCCTATTGTCATACCTGTTACATTTGTAAGCCCCTGCCACAGTATTGCAAGCGTTGCACCGCCGAAGCCTGCGCCTATTGCGAGCGTGATTCCGTATGCAGATATGATTGAACCTGCAATAACTGTTAATGTCTTGATTAAATATTTCTTGAATTTCATTTTTACCACCAAAAAATAAGACTATAAACTCTGCTGTTGTGTTCAGAAACAGCAAAATTTATAGTCTCAGTCAGCCTAGACAGCTTTATTATTTTATATTTTATACTTAAAATTTGAATAAGTCAACGATTATTTTAAATCATAAAATTATTTACTATTTTTATATTTTATGCTATTATAAAATCAGGGGTTTTATACCTAATTTTATTATTTTAAGGGGATATAATTATGAAAGATTGGTATAAGCAATTAGTTGTTTATCAAATTTGGCCTCGCTCTTTTTGCGACGGCAACGGCGACGGAATAGGCGACCTTGAGGGAGTGCTTTCAAAGCTTGATTATTTGCAGGATTTGGGCATAAATTGCATTTGGTTTTCTCCTCTTTATCCGTCACCTAATGCTGACTTTGGCTACGATATTGCCGACTATAAAAATATACATAAGGAATACGGCAATCTCGATTTGTTTAGGCAGGTGCTCGACGGCGCACACAAGCGTGGAATGAAGGTTATTATGGACCTTGTTGTTAATCATACGTCTGACGAGCACGAATGGTTTATTAAATCCAAAGACCCATCCTCGCCATATCACGATTATTATTTTTGGCGCAAAGGCAGGCTCGGCGGTAAGCTTCCGCCTAACAATTGGCTTTCCTGTTTTGAGGGCAAGGCTTGGGAAAGGGATGAAAAAAGCGGAGAATATTATCTCCACGTTTTCGCAAAAAAACAGCCCGACCTTAACCACGATAACCCAAAGGTAAGGCAAGAGGTTAAGGATATAATGAAATTTTGGCTTGATATGGGGGTTGACGGTTTTAGAGAGGATGTTATAACATTTATTTCAAAAAGACCGGGGCTTCCTAACGGTATTCCGCTTCCTATCGGCTGCGGAATTGAGCATTATATGGACGGCCCTAATATCCATAAATATTTGAGTGAATACAGAGAAATAACAGATAAATACGATTGCTTTACAGTCGGCGAAGCGCCTATGATGACTCCTGATAATGCGCTTAAATATATTGACGAAAGCCACAAAGAACTTGATATGATGTTCCATTTTCAGCATATCGAGGCGGACGCATTTTTGATTGACTTCTTGCAGACTAAGTTTAGGCTCAAAGAAATGAAAAGAGCATTTACAAATTGGCAAAATAAGTTAAACGGCAGGGCTTGGAATACGCTTTATATCGAAAATCACGACCATCCGAGGATTATAAGTCGATACGGAAACGAAAAATACAGAGTTCAGTCGGGCAAAATGCTTGCAAATATGTATATGCTTCAGCAAGGAACGCCGTTTGTTTATCAGGGTCAGGAGCTTGGTATGCTCAATACCGACTTAATTCTATTGATGATTATGTTGACTGTTTCGTGAAAAATAATTATGACGTTGCAATCAATAAGCTTCATATGAAAAAGGAAAAAGCATTTGAATTTGCCGTTAAATCGACAAGAGATAATTCACGTACACCCGTTCAGTGGGACGACAGCAAAAACGCAGGATTTACTACCGGTACGCCGTGGTTTCCTGTTAATGAAAATTACAAGCAAATCAATGCAAAAGCCGAAATGGCAGATCCTGATTCTATTTATAATCACTATAAAAAGCTCATTAAGTTTAAGAAAGAAAACGATGTTGCAAAGTGGGGAGATTATAAGGAATATTACAAAAATTCCGATAAACTTTATGTTTATTCACGCTCATTCAACGGCAAAAGACTTTTGGTTATTAATTCGTTTTCCGATGAGCGTGTGCCGTTTGCCGCGCCAAAGGGCTTTGACCTTGAAAAGGGAACACCTATTCTTTGCAATTATGAAAATAATTTTGTTCAGTGCAACGGTTTTAAGCTCAGACCTTATGAAACAAGAGTTATATGTTTGAATAATCTTCAGTCCTTTCCGATTGAAAAAAAATTTTTATATTCAACAACGTAGGGGCGAACATTGTTCGCCCTCTACTTTGTGTCGAAGAAATTTTTTCTGAATGTCGGTTGATTTTATGGTAGACAAATTGATTTTTTGGTGCTATAATCTTTGCAGTTTTAGAAATAAGGAGGCGAAATATATGGACAGTTGTGATAATCGAAGTAGCTTTGGCGATGGGCAAGGTTTGAAAAAGCAAATGTCTTTATGATTTCGCATTAATATATTTTCAGCCTTTCCGTCGTTTAAGAATGTCACAACTATTACTTTGATTGTGTATTTTTGCACGATGGATTTTTTTATGCCCATTTTTGGGGGAACGGAGGCTGAAATGGAATTGGATTTAAAAGCAAATAAGCTTATTGAAGAAATTGTTGCTGTTATCAGGAGCAATTTGGATAAAGAAAAATTAGTTGAAAAGCTTGACGACTACCATGCAAACGATATTGCGCAAAGCTTGGAGTATTTGACAAAGGATGAGCGTTTGTCGCTTTATGAAATTTTAGGCGACGAATGGGTTTCGGAAATTCTTTCCTATGTTGAAGAGCCTGAGCAATATATTAACGAACTCGGTGTTGAAAAACTCGCCGATATCATTAACGAAATGGACTCCGACGATGCAGCCGATTTGCTTGAAAAGGTTGATGAAAGCGTTAAGGAGAAACTTCGTTTAAGCCTTGATGATGATGTTAAGGCGGACATTCAGCTCATCAATTCTTATGATGAGGACGAGGTCGGCAGCTTAATAACAAATAATTATATTTGCATTTCAAAAACGCTTGACATTCGTGGAGCAATGCACGAGCTTATTAAGCAAGCAGGCGATAACGATAATATTTCTACTATTTATGTTGTTGACGAAAACGGTAAGTTCAGCGGCGCTATTGATTTAAAGGATTTGATTATAGCAAGGCAGAGCGATACGCTCGATTCTATAATTATTTATTCCTATCCTTATTTTTATGCTGATGAAAAAATATCAGACAGTATTGAAAAAATCAAGGATTATGCCGAGGATTCACTTCCTGTTTTGAACCGTGATAAAGAAATTGTCGGCATCATCACGGCTCAGGACGTTGTTGAGGCGGTTGATGATGAAATGGGCGAGGATTATGCAAAACTTGCCGGATTGACTGCAGAGGAGGATTTGCAGGAAACGACAAAGCAGAGCATAAAAAAACGTTTGCCGTGGCTTGTTGTGCTTCTTGTTTTGGGTATGGGAGTTTCGGCTGTTGTAGGTGTATTTGAAAATGTTGTCGCCATTTTGCCTATTGTCATTTGCTTTCAATCGCTCATTCTTGATATGGCGGGTAATGTAGGCACGCAGTCGCTGGCAGTTACAATTCGTGTTTTGATGGACGAGGAACTTGCGCCTAAGGATAAGCTGAAATTAGTGCTTAAAGAGGCAAAGGTTGGCTTTAGCAACGGCTTTTTGCTCGGCATTTTGGCAATAGTATTTTTGGGATTATACATTTTCCTTTATAAAGGATATGATATTAGGCACGCATTTTTGATTTCACTTTGCGTTGGGGTATCGCTTCTTCTTGCAATGATTGTTTCAAGCCTTGTCGGTACGCTTGTGCCGCTGTTTTTTAAAAAGATAAAGGTTGACCCTGCCGTAGCTTCGGGTCCGCTTATTACTACGGTTAATGATTTGGTGGCTGTTGTTATTTATTACGGCCTTTCGTGGGTATTTTTAATTCAAACTATGCATATTGTCGGTTGAAATAATTGACATTTTTTATAAAAGTGTTGTCTTTTTGCACAAATAATTATCGACCGATTTGTACGATATGTCGATTTTACGTCAAAAAGTTGCAATTTATCTTGTTATATGTCAAAATAGAGTTCTGATTTATTACGTTTATTAATTTAATAGGAGTTAAACCGAAATGGACAGAAGAATTAAAAGGACACGAACAGCTGTTTTTAATGCCGTTCTTGACCTTATGGTTGAAAAGGATACAAGCAAGATTACCGTTTTGGAGCTTTGCAAGCGTGCGGATATTAATAAAAGCACATTTTATTTGCATTACAAAAGTATGGACGATTGCCTGCAAAACTGTTTTCAAATCATTATGAACGGTATTATCGATATTTCAAAGAAGATTAATTATAATGAAATTAAGCATAATCCCCAACCTGCGGTTGACAGGCTTCTTGACGAGGTAGAGAAAAATATTGAATACCTTTCAAAATTCAAGTCAAGCAGCATTTGTGCACCGGCAATAAAAATGCTTAAGGAAAATCTTGTTGCGTCAATTTCTCAAAGCAACGGTTTCACTATTGAAGATAATTATTTCGAGGTTTCGACAATTACGTTCGGCGTTGCCGGCTGTATTGATGCTCTTATTGAGCCGCTCCCTGTTTTTAATAAGGAAGAACTCGGCAAAGTAATCGTTGCGATGCTCCAATCGTCAAAAGAATAATTATTTGACATATGTCATATATATCGTGTATAATTAAAGCATTAAAGTTTTAATTAAGGAGCGGCTTATGGCAAGACCAAAAAAGGCGAGAAAGGTTTGCTTTGAACCGAATATTGCAGAATTAATAAAACCAAAAAACGGCAGGGGCTGTGTTGAACTTACTGTTGATGAATATGAAACCCTGCGACTTATTGATTATATGGGGCTTACCCAATATGAATGTGCATTGCAAATGGAAGTCGCTCGTTCAACCATTGCAGCAATTTATGAAAATGCAAGATACAAGATTTCCGATTCGCTTGTAAACGGCAAATCAATTAAAATCAGCGGCGGCGATTATGTCCTTTGCCAAAATAGCACTCATTGCTGTGCAGATGCGGCACTAATACCTGCGGCAGATGCAATCACGGAGCTTGCGAAAGATGCACGGGAGTATTTCACCCAAAGGGCAAGGAATGTGACATTTTAAACTAAATAAAAATAATGAGCTGTCCCACATATTTAGTGAGACAGCTCATTTTGCGTTTTATATCAAATTAAAGCTGGTCGGCGATTGTATAAATCATTTCCTTTGTTTTTTCCCAACCGAGGCAAGGGTCGGTAATTGATTTTCCGTAAACTCCGTCCTCAACCTTCTGGCTTCCGTCTTCAATATATGATTCAACCATGAATCCCTTAACCATTTTTTTAATATCGTCGCTGTGGCGCATTGAGTGAAGAACCTCGTTTGCAATTCTTACCTGCTCAAGATATTTTTTGCCTGAATTTGAATGGTTGGTATCAACAATAACGGCAGGATTTTTGTAATCCCCTGTGCAATATGCATCGTGAAGCTTTCTTAAATCCTCGTAGTGATAGTTAGCATGATTGTTGCCGTGCTTGCTAACGCTGCCTCTAAGAATTGCATGCGCAAGCTCGTTGCCCTTGGATTCAACCTCCCATCCTCTGTAAAGGAAAGTGTGGTCGCCTGAGCCGCCTTGATAGAATTGAGCATAATTGAAAGGTCGCCGCTTGTAGGATTTTTCATACCTACAGGAATGTCAAGGCTGAAGAAACAAGCCTGTGTTCCTGATTTTCAACACTTCTTGCGCCTACTGCAACGTATGAAAGAAGGTCTGAAAGATATCTGTGGTTTTCAGGATAAAGCATTTCATCGGCACATGTTAAGCCGGTTTGCTCAATTGCATCCTTGTGAAGCGCACGAATTGCCTTGATTCCCTCAAGCATATCAGGCTTCTTGTCAGGGTCAGGCTGGTGAAGCATACCCTTGTAGCCGGCACCGGTTGTTCTCGGCTTACCTGTGTAAATTCTCGGGATAATCAAAATCTTGTCCTCAACGTCGGTTTGAACCATTGCAAGGCGGTGAATATAGTCAAGAACAGCATCGTGCCTGTCAGCCGAACACGGGCCGATAACAAGCAAAAACTTGTCACTTTCACCCTTGAAAACCTTAGCGATTTCTTCATCCTTTTAGCCTTTATTTCTTCAGCCTCTTTTGTAAGCGGCATTTCTTTTTTTATCTCCTGCGGAACAGGAAGCTTTCTTTTAAAATTTGTATTTGTCATCAAATCCATAGTTTTGCCCTCCGATAATAACTATTATAATTGACATTTATAATTTGTCAACCTCAAGTGGCGATTTAGCACTTTAAAGTGTAACGCTTTTAAGTGCTAAAGTGTTATGTTCAAATTATACCAAAAGGTTTATAATTTGTCAATAGTAAAAATTAAGGCTGTAATTTTTGCAAAACCGCTGTATTTATTACTTGCGGTTTGATTTATATGCTGTTTTGTTGCCTAAAAAAATATAATATGATATAATATATAAAGGTGATTTTATGTTAGAACTTAAAAATATTAAGGAAAATAAGGAATATATCAAAAAAGCAAGGTCGCTTTATAACAGCGCATTTCCAAGTGCCGAACGTATTCCGTTTGATATTTTGCTTTTTAAAGCAAAGGGCAGTAACGTAATGTTTTTTGCCGTAGTTGACAAAGCTGAATTTAAAGGTCTTACTTATACTGTTTGGTATAATGATATTGTTTTTATTTTTTATCTTGCCGTTGAAAAGCAGGCAAGGGGCAACGGTATCGGCTCTCAAATTCTGAATCTTATTAAAGAGGAATTTCCCAAGTGCCGTTTAGTGCTCAATATTGAAGCACTTGATGATAATGCTGACAATAATGACGAACGTATCCGCCGCCGTGAATTTTATGTTAAAAACGGCTTTTTCGGTGCAGGTTATAATGTAAGGGAATATAGCGTCATTTATGAAAATCTTTGCTTTGCTCCTAAAGACAGGCCTGTAACTAAAGAGGAATACACCGCCTTGATTAAAGCATATCTCGGTCCTTTTATGTATTCTCTTTACAGGAAATTGAGCGAGTAGTGTTGACTTTTACTGTTTGTTATGATAATATATCAGGCGTCGGTATTGATTGCAACGAGGGTCCACCCGTTCCCATCCCGAACACGGTAGTTAAGCTCGTTTGCGCTGAAAATACTTGCAGGGCAGCCTGCCGGGAAAATAAGTAATGCCGACTTTCGTCGTCGCAAGCTTCATATCGCTTGTGGCGACTTTCTTTTTATCCTTTTATAGAAAGTCACCCCTCACTCATTACGCTGCTCCTCCTCTCCCCAAAAAGCTTACGCTTTCCGGGGACCCCGAACTTTTCCGGTTACGAGTTATATAGGTGGTTTTTGTAAATATATATAAAATTCGAGGTGCCTGAAATTGGGCAATCATTGGTTGCCACATTATATTTTTACGGCAAAATTTTAGCGACATAAGAAAAACCGGTCACGAATTCACGTGACCGGTTTGTTAATATAATTATTTCAATACTTTGAAATCTACTTTGCCGATTTTTGTTCTCGGAAGAGCATCTATAAACTCAATAATTTTAGGTACAGACCATTTTGAAAGGTTTTGCATACCAAATTCAATGATTTTTTTCTTAAGCATTTCTTCATCATCGTTTTTAAATTTTTTATTTTTAACAACGAAAAGCTTAAGCTTCGTCTGTCCTTCTTCTCCTACGCCGATAACACAGCAGTCATAAATTTCTGCCATTGCTCTGTAAGCCTCTTCAATAAACGAAGGGTAAACAAGATAACCGCTGATTTTGTAAACTCTCTTGAGCCTTTGGCGGTAATAGATATCACCTGTTTCTTGCTCAATGTAGCACATATCGCCGGTATGAAGCCATACTTTGCCGTCATTGTGCTTAACAAGAACCTTTGCCGTTTCGTCAGGGTCGTGGTAATAACCCTCCATAAGAGTCGGAGCGTAAATACAAAGCTCGCCGTCCTCGCCTTTAACCTCATCTGTAGTTCCCGGTTTAACGGTCATAGCCTTAACATTGTAGCAAGGAATGCCGATACAGCCCTGCGGTGCTTTCTCTTCTTGGGTCGGTAAATGAGCAAACGGTTACACATTCCGTAAGGCCGTAGCCTGAAACGAAGTGGCAGTGAGCGCCGTTTTCCTTAAGAAGTCTATCCATTTTTTCAGTAAGCGAATAAGGAACAACGTCTCCGCCTGAGCCGATAAGCTTCATATTCGACATATCAATTCCTTTGAGATAACCTGCCTTATATACCTTTTCAAAGAAATCAGGAACGCCGAAAATATAGTTGATACCGTATTTCTTTATAGCGTCTGAACACATTTTAGCGTCAAACTGAGGAAACAGCGACTGAGGCATACCTGTGCAGATTGAAACGTGCATACAAAGCGCAAAGCCGAAACCGTGGAATACGGGAAGTGCAGTAAGCATAGCGTCTGATTTAGGGTCACATTTCATATCTAAAACATTTTCAACAACGTCGCAAAGTTGATATGAAAGATTGTTGATAGCCTCATTGCAAAGCTGAACACCCTTTGGATTGCCTGTTGTACCGCCTGTCATCATAATTGCGGCAACTGCAAGCGGGTTTTCTGCAATAGGAATTTCATTGCCGGCAGCAATATATTCCTTGCCCTCTCTTAAAAGCTCTTTCCAGTCAATATTTTTCTTGACGTCAGTTGCCGGAGCTGTTTTGCCTTTGATTTTCTTTTTATAAAGCTGATTTGCAATAAAGCCGTAAGGAGTTTTCGGAAAATACTCGGCTGTTTTGCATCTTACAAGTGTAAGATGGTTCATACCCTTAAATGCTTTTTCTGAAACGTCAAAGCAAAATGCAAACTTAGCGCCTACAAGGTCAACCGCATATTGTGCTTCGCTTGCAACCGAAAGAGGGTGAAGCATTGAAGCAACAGCACCGATTTTGTTTACCGCATATATAGCGGCAATGCACTGCGGCATATTAGGTGCGCAAATAATAACTCTGTCGCCTTTTCTGACCCCGTTTGCCAACATACCTGCGGCGCAAAGGTCAACCATTTTTTCAGCCTGCGCCCAAGTGATTGTGTTGTTGTAATAATAAAAGCAAGGCTCATTTGTATGTTGAGCGGCAGAATCCGCAAATTTTTCATACATTGTTTTTTTGACATCATATCGTGTAGTATACTCTATCATATTATCCTCCAAACAGTTCAAATAATGAACACAATGTACGCTGTGTGCATTATTGACTTATTACCCCAATTATAACAAATAATATAAAGTAAATCTACAAAAATTAAATAAATTAAGTTTTATTTAATAAATTGACTTTTTTTTCATATATGGTAGAATAAGGCGTATAAATTGCAGGCGGTGAAAAAATGGCTTATAAAGTAAAAAAAGACCCTATTGATAAAATACCTAAGGCACAGTTTGTTTTTTGGATTATTGTGCGTATTTCCATGCTCGTTTGCGCCGGATACTCGTTTATTCACGGCGACTTGGTAATGGGATTTGAAAGTGTATTTTGTTTTATATTTACTCATCTTTGGGATATGTTTCAGGTTTTCGGCAACGGCAGTTTTATTGAGGAAGTTCCGCCGCTTAGCCAAACAATGCTTAATATTATTATTTTTATAGGAATAGTTATCGGCTCATATTTCGGATTTTTTGATAAATTTTCGTGGTTTGATAATTTTATGCATATTATGTCGGGTTTGGTTTGTGCTGTTTTCGGCTATGACTTTGCTTGTATTATTCAGCGCAAAAAGGGGCAGTGTGCGGCAACTCTTGCGGCTCTTTTTTCAATAATGTTTGCGCTTTCAATTGCTGTCGGCTGGGAATTTTATGAATTTTTGATGGATTATTTTCACGGCACAAATCTCCAGCTGTCAAAAGCGGGAAAGGAAACGGCAATGTTTGACCTTTCAAAATATCATAATGAATACGGCTATCTCGGTCTTGTTGATACTATGACGGATATGATGATGAATGCCATAGGGGGTATTATCGGTATGATATTTATGATTATTTTAAGAAATGGTAAAAAAGGGAAGAAAAAGTAATTTATGGCAAAAACTAAGGATTTGACGCAGGGGAGTGTGTGGAAACTTCTGCTTGTTTTTGCATTTCCTACTCTTTTGAGCAATGTTTTTCAACAATTTTATAATCTTGCCGATACCGCAATTGCAGGCCATATTTTGGGCGATAATGCGCTTGTTGCAATCGGTGCAAGTTCCACGATTAACAGCCTTGTTTTGAGCTTTGCGTGGGGGCTTAACGGCGGATTTGGCATTATTATTGCTCAATGCTTCGGTGCAAAGGATTTTAAAAGGCTGAAAAAATCAGTTGCGATTTCGCTTGTGATTAATGTCGTTTTTTCAGTTGCCGTGCTTTTTGCAAGCGTGTTTTTCAGCAAGCCTATGCTCAAACTTCTAAACACCCCGTCTGCAAGGCTTGAGGAGGCTAACAGCTATATTGTCGTTATTTTGGCGTGCATTATCGTGCCTATGCTTTATAATCTTGAGGCGGTCATTTTGCGTTCGCTCGGCGACAGTAAAACTCCGCTTTATTTTCTGATTTTTTCAAGTATATTAAATGTTGTGCTTGATTATGTATTTATCAAATTTACAAATATGGGCGTTATGGGTGCGGCTGTGGCAACTGTTTTGGCGCAACTTTTGTCCGTAATTTTCTGCTTTGTTGTTATTTTAAAGAATTTTAAGATAATCAGGCTTAAAAAAGATGATTTTAAATTTTCTTCGTCGCTTTTTAAAAATATGATGGGCGCAGGTATGACAATGGCGGTTATGAATTCGATTTTCTCAATCGGCTCGATTATTATGCAAGGCTCGATTAATGCGCTCGGCGATGATATTATTGCAGCACATCTCGGTTCAAGAAAGGTTGCGGAAATGTTTATGCAGCCGCTTGTAACCATCGGCACGACTTGCTCTACTTTTGTAGGTCAAAATTACGGTGCTGGGAAAATCAAAAGAATTAAATCGTCTATCAAATACAGCACGCTTTATTCTCTTATTTGGTCTGTGTTTACTTTCTTTGTTTTATGGTTTTTCGGCGGTCAAATTGCAAGGCTCGTCACGGGCAGTGCTTCGCAGACTGTGTTTGAAAATACACAGCTTTATCTCAGGGTTAATGCGCCGTTTTATTTTGTTTTGGGTTTGCTTTTTACCCTGCGTTTTTCTATCCAGTCGGTCGACAGAAAGGCACCGCCGATTATTTCAAGCACTATGGAGCTTGCCTCCAAAATTGCGGCGGCATATCTGTTTATTCCGCTTTGGGGCTATTTCGGCGCTTGCATTGCCGAGCCGCTTAGCTGGACCTTGGGCGCAATATATCTTTTATTTGTGTTTAAAAAGGAATTTGAAAGGCTTGATAATATTAAATTTAAAGAAAAGGCAGAATGACTCAAGAGGGGAGAATGAAAGCAAATCTTCCCTACAAAGCTTGACGAGAAAAGAAATAAAAAATCCTTCTGAAAAGAAAATCAGAAGGATTTTTGTTTTTTATGTGAAATTATAATAAATGCAAAATTTCAACAATTTGTCTTTTATAATTCAAGAACTCATCTGTAAGATTAAAATCGGCGGTCCTCGGTTTAGAGCAGTCGATTTTAATTTCGTTTGAGCATACACCGTCGGCAAGAATATAAATCCTGTCAGACAGTAAAATAGCCTCGTCTATATCGTGAGTAATAAAAACTGTTGACAAATCAATGCTTTGCATAACGTCGAGATACCACTTGTGAATAACAGCTTTTGTAATGGTATCAAGTGCGCTGAACGGCTCATCAAGGAGCGCAACTCCGTTTGACGATAAATAGGTGCGAAGAAGCGCCGCTCTTTGGCGCATACCGCCCGAAAGCTGCGACGGATATTTGTATTGCGTGCCGTCAAGACCGAAGGTTTTGAAAAGAGGCTCTGCCTGCTCTCTTGCTTCTTTTTTGCTTACCTTGTTTATAACAAGCGGAAGTGTTACATTGTCAATCACCTTTCTGTAAGGCAAAAGTAAATCCTTTTGAAGCATATAGCTGACACTTCCGGGCTTACCCGTAATATCGTCGCCGTTGAGCAGTACCCTGCCGCTATCGGGTTTTGAAATACCCGACAGGACATTGAACAGCGTAGTTTTGCCGCCGCCGCTTACTCCTAAAAGGCTGACAATTTCGCCCTTGTTAAGAGTAAGTGAAGCACCTTTCAAAACCTTGTTTTCTCCAAAGCTTTTATAAATATTTTCAGCTTTTAAAATTTCCATAAGTTATGCCAAATAATCGTTTGTAAATCCTGTGTTTTCAGGAATTTTTTCATCAACAATTTTGCTTCGCCGAGCCAATTGTAAAATGCATTCCATCTTGCAGGGTCGATATATCCCCATTTAGGAGCGTCGGCAATATATTGGTCTGCCATATACTTTTGGCTCGCCTTTACAAGTTCTTCACTACCCTTGAGTGATCCTGTATCGTCGCCGTCAATAAGCATTTGAGCAGCTTTTTCCGGATTTTCAATAGCGTATTCATAACCCTTTTTGGTTGCCGAAAGGAACGCCTTAACGGTTTCGGGGTCATTTTTAATAAGGTCATTGTTTGCAATAAGGATAGGTGTGTAGTAATCAAATGTAGGATTCAAATACTTAAAGAAGAATTTGTCAACCTCAACATGGTTTACCTGAGCGTTAACTCCGCCCCAGCCGTCAAATACCCAAATTGCGTGATTCGGATTTTGCTTTACATCCTGTGCCTCGTCTGTTACTGTGTTTGGAATTCTCTTAACTTTGCTCCAATCACCGCCGTCTGCTTTTACAACGTTTTCCATCATTGCAAGCTCAATAGGTGAGTCCCAAGTGAGATATGTTTTGCCTACAAGACCCTTAGGAGTGTCCATACCTTCGCCTTTTTTAGACATGATGCACGATGTATTGTGCTGAAGAAGAGCAGCAACAGCCGTAACCTGCATAGGAGTGTCAGATGTGAAGGCTGAAGCGATAGTATCCTGAGCGTCAATGGCAAACTGTGCCTGACCTGCCGAGCAAGCCTCTGTAGCACCGTTTTCAGGCGGTTGAACAATCTTTACATTAAGACCTGCATCTTTGTAATATCCCTGCTGTAAAGCAACATAAAAGCCTGTATGGTTTGTGTTAGGTGTCCAGTCAAGGCAAAGAGTAACGTTTTTTAACTCCTTTTTTGCTGCGTTGTCAGATTGTGAATCTGTATTTGATTTTGTGCAAGCCGCAAAAGCAAAAATAAGTGAAATTGCAAGCAATACTGCAAATATTTTTTTTGTTTTACTCATTTCTTATCTCCTGAAATTTCTTTTTTACGTACCCAAGGCATTGAAATTTTTTTCAAGCAAAACAACTATGCCCATAAGTACAAGGCTGATTGCCGAAATAAACACGATAACGGCAAACATTTTGTCAAAGGCATAAGCCTTTTTAACTCTTGTCATATAAACGCCGAGGCCCTCAAATCCGCCGAGCCATTCCGAAACAACGGCGCCGACAACCGCATAAGCGGCTGAAATGCGAAGCCCCGAAAAAAACGAAGCCGTAGCATTGGGAAGCTTGATTATTCTGAAAATTTGAAGCCTTCTTGCCCCCATTGAGCGCATAAGATTTATTGCATCCTCATCAACACTTTGAAATCCGTTTAAAAGCCCTATCGCAATAGGGAAAAATGTCGTGATAACAACAAGCGTGATTTTAGGTGCCATACCAAAGCCCATCCACAGCACCAAAAGCGGAGCAATGGCGATAGTGGGAATTGTTTGGGTAACAACAAGAACAGGGTAAAGCGCCTTGTTGATTATGGTAAACCTGTCCATCAAGCTTGCAATAACAAACGCAATGGCAATGCCGATAAGAAGACCGTAAAGTGTTTCCTGCAAGGTGACAGCCGCCTGTTTCATCATAATAGAAAAATTATCGGCAAACGCTTTTACAACGTCTATCGGCGACGGCAACATATATGCAGGCACGAACTCCATATCGCAAGCTAAAAACCACAGCAATAATATGACAATTATCGCACCGAGCGGTGCTGTCTTATTGGTGATGCTTTGTAACTTTTTTGTCAATGGTCAATACCTCACCCTCAGGGTTATAAACAACCTTGATATATGCGCTTACACTTGGGCAGCCTGCTTTGATTGCAACCTTTTGGCAGTTTGCAACAATTTCCATAAGTTCATCGTAGCTTTCACCCTCAATAGTGGTTTCAAACGGGCCTACATAATAGTTAAGTCCCGTTGACTTAATGTATGCGATAACCTCGTCAACAATACGGATAAGCTCGTCCTCGTTTGGTACATCAGGCAAAACCTGAATTGCAACACTTGCTTTCATAATAAATACTTCCTTTCGTAATATTCTTGATAAGTCAAAAGAAAAAGCACCTATGCAAAACGCAAAGGTGCTGATATGTATATAATCTTCCGTCTTCCTACGCTCGCATTATCGAACAGGTTAGAAGGGTATAATCTCAGCCTTGAAAATCAAAGCACCCCTGACTTATTAAGTTAAGTAAATTATATAACTATTTATTAATATTGTCAATATTTTTGTTTTTAGCTCTTTCTTCACGAAGCCTTGCAAAGAAATCGCTTAAAAGCGACGAACATTCATCTTTCAGCACGCCGCTGACTATTTCGGGCTTGTGGTTATACGGCAAATTATTAAAATCAACAACAGAGCCGAACGAGCCTGCCTTGCTGTCGCTTGCGCCGAAAACAACACGCTTTATTCGTGAGTTGATTATTGCACCTGCACACATAGGGCACGGTTCAAGAGTGACATAAAGCTCGCATTGCCAAAGCCGCCAGCGCCGAGTGCCTTGCAGGCATTGTCTATCGCTTCAAGTTCTGCGTGGTAAAGCGCATTTTTGCCGATTTCACGCCTGTTTCTGCCTGTTGCAACAATTTCGCCGTTTTTGGTAACAACCGCACCGACGGGAACTTCACCCTCATCGCCGCTTATTTTTGCAAGCTCAATAGCTTTTTTCATTATTTCTTCATCTGTCATATTTTATCCTATCTTAACTGTTTGCGCAGTCATCACGATTAAAAGAAGAAAAGGAATAATCATACCGGGGAAGAGGAATGACGAAATTTTTTCACCCGTTGTAAGCACGCAATCGCCGTTTTCCTTAGGAAGGGTAAGCTTATGCTTAATTCCTAAATAAACAGTTGCAATAATGCCTAAGAGAAGCCAAAAGCCGAAGAGAGCAGCAGTGATATTTATTTCCTTGCCGGCAACAAAATTGACCGTATCGCCGACTGCCGACATTCCGTTATTAAGCGCATGAATACACATTGCAGGAATGATGCTGTCTGTTTTAATCGTGACATAAGCAAGCACTAAGCCTACAAGAAAAGCGAAAACAAACTGAATAACATTACCGTGAAGCAAACCGAAAACAACGCTTACCGCAACAACGCCAAACGCTTTGCCGTAATTTTTCAAAAGACCGAGCGAGCAGCATCTCATTGCAAATTCTTCGCAAATTGCCGGAACAATGGCTATGCCGATAATGTTAAGCACACATTCAAAAACTGAATTTGGATTTGAAACGTCACCTTGAGTAAGAGTTATGCCGACTGTTTTAAGGAAAGCAACAAGATAGCTTGTTGCCGCATTTGCAATAACGCAAATACCCATACCAAAGCAAATCCAAATTACAGCGTCAACGAATTTGAGCGATTTTGTGGGAACAATCGGAGTTTTATATTTTTTCTTGTTAATAAGCGCAACTAAGCCAAACGGCGCCGCAACAGACAAAATGGAAATGAAAAGAATGTTCACGGCATAGCTGAATGAGGCGCTCGATTTGTAAATATCATAAAGCGTCTGCCCTGAGTTTATTGTTATTTTGCTCATTGCCAAAGATACAACTACCTGCAATACCAAGTATAAAATTATTGCACCGCCGAGCCAAGAGCTTATTTTTTTTAAGCTCTTTTTTTTGCTTTCTTGCAATGTTATCCCGCTCTATTTGACGTCTCATATATTCACTTTGCTGTTCGTTAAAATTAGGATTATAGTAATATTGCGCCATATAATTTTTCTTCTTTCTTGTATATTAGACTGCCGACAAAGCGGCTAAACTGCGCCGAATAATATAAATAAACCTCTTTGTCTCCCTTGCAAAGGGTGTGAGTTTCCGGTAGAGACCTCTGCACTTAGAAGGGTTGGAAAGATGGCAAGGACATCGAGTCCTTGCCATTTTTGGCGCTTTCCGTCTTTTGTTCGGGGGCAGTACCCACGTACAGCACCCGCTCACAAAATACGAAATTTATCTCACTTTTCGACAGTCTTAAGTATGACTATTTTTTAAATGTCAGCCTAAATAATATACCAAAATGATGTATAAAATATTACAATATTTTGTCAATTAATAAAATTTAAAAATTTTTTGCAAGCTCTTTAAGATATGCTTTAAGCTCATCTCTCGTGTCAGGGTGCTTAAGTCCGACTTCAATATTTGCCTGAAGAATACCGAATTTATTGCCCATATCATATCTCTTGCCCTCATAATCAACAGCAATAACGCCTTGATTTTGAGCAAGTGTTTTCATAGCGTCGGTAAGCTGAAGTTCGTTTCCGGCACCGAGCGGAGTTTTTTCAAGAATGTCAAAAATCTCCGGCGGCAAAACAACTCTGCCTAAAATAGAATAGTTAGACATAATTTGCTCAGGCTTAGGCTTTTCAATCATATCCGTGCAGTTAAAGCAGTTGCCCTCGATTTTTTCAACAGCCAGCGAGCAATACTTAGGCACATCTTTTTTTGGCACTTCTTTAACGCCGACACAGCCCTTGCCGTATTTTTCATAAGCGTCACAAAGCTGTTTTGTAACAGGATTGTCGGAAATAATAACGTCGTCGCCGTAAAGGACCGCAAACGGCTCGTTGCCGACAAAGGATTTTGCACAAAGCACGGCATGTCCCAATCCCTTTGTCTCCTTTTGCCTGATGAAAAAGATATTGCCGAATTTTGAGCAGGCAAGAACGTCGTTGTAAATATCCTTTTTGCCTTCGTTATCTTTAAGCTTGCTTTCAAGCTCGTATGCGTGGTCAAAATGGTCCTCAATAGCGCCCTTACCTCTGTTGGTAATAATGAGCACTTCTTCAATGCCTGAATTAAAAGCCTCCTCAACTATGTACTGAATAGCAGGCTTGTCAACAATGTTAAGCATTTCCTTTGGTATTGCTTTTGATGCAGGCAATACTCTTGTTCCCATTCCGGCAGCAGGTATTATCGCTTTTCTGACTTTCATTATGATTCTCCCTTGATTTAGAGTTTTGATATAATAGACGTGATAAGGTCAAGTACGCAAAATGCCAAAACAGGAGAGAATAAGCTTGTTCCGCCCATTTTGTTTAAATATAATTTCTTTAAATCGTCTTGCGACATAGGCGTGCTGTTTCCAAAAGGTATCATTTGTTCAAGCATACCGCCTTCGTCAATTTTTTGATTAACGTCTTTAACCGTTTTAATGACCTTTGCTTTATAAAAGTTATTACTGCAAAGCGCAATGATAACGTGAAATACTAAATTTGCAACTGCCATAATAAGCATCATCGGCAAAATTTTTTCATAAAGCGTGCTGAATTTGCTGACAAGGTCCGAGTTTAATTTGCCTGACGAAATGGCAACTGCATTGTCGGTTATAAATTGCATTAATTTTGCATAAGGCTTAGCGTAAATACCTTGGGCAACAAGGCTTACTGTAAGTTGAAGAGCAAGGAATATTGAACCCTCTTTATACATTTTTCTAAAGAAAAGATAATAGGGGCCGAATATAAAACCTGCCCAATTCCACGAAACTTCTTGCCGGATTTGAAATTATCCATAAATTTAGGAATATTTGTTTTAACAACGCCTGCGATATCCTCTGCGCTTTCACCGTCAATTGTTAAATCGCTGTTCTCATATCCTGTGTTTAAATTAGGGATGAACGGCTGAGAATTTGACAAATCATTCATCGGCTGTCTTGCACCGCACTTGTTGCAAAACGGAGCATTCTTGTTAATCTCTTCGCCGCAGCTTACACACTTTTTGGTGTTGCTTTTTGAATTTTGAGGCTCGCTTTGATTGCTCTTTTCTTCGCCTTGAGCGCTTTTGTCGGGCGAAAAATATGAACCTACAGCCGTGCCCTGATTAACATTATGAGCCTTTTCTTCAATTTTTGTTTCATTTGTTTTCTTAAATTCGTAGCCCTCGGCGTGCTTATCTTCGTTAAAGCAGTGACCGATTTTTTTGTAGCACTCTCTGTGGTGCGGTGTTCCGCAGACAGGGCAGGTTACAATATCGTCGCCGTCTTTAAACTCTTGATTGCAAACGGGGCATTTTTCGTTTTTATATGAAGGCATAATTTTTTCCTTTCAATGTGGATACCTATTTAATTTATTATATCTAAATTACCATAATAAATCAACATTATAATTAAAATATTGTAAATCTATTTTAAACTTGACAAAAATTAAAATAATTGTATATAATATATTGATAATATATAGAGATTGCTTATTCGGAGAAATTGTAATGGTAGAATACGAGGAATTAAGATTAAGACTTTTGGAGTCTGAAAAAACAGTAAAAAATTTAAAGGAAGCACTTGCGATTGACACCTTGAAGGGTGATATTGCCGAGCTTGAAAAGGAAAGCGCCAAGCCTGATTTTTGGGACGATATGGAAAATAGCCAAAAGGTTATGCAGAAAATCGGCTCGCTTAAGGCTAAGGTTCAGTCATACGAAAATGTTAAAAATGAGTTTGACGATGCGCTTGTTATGATTGAACTTGCAAACGAGGAGGAAGATGCAGATTTACTTGAGGATTGCACTTCTTCTGTTGAGGAAATTGAGAAAAAACTTGAATCGCTTACTCTTTCAACTCTTTTGAGCGGAGAGTTTGACAGCAAAAATGCACTTCTTACTTTCCATGCCGGTGCAGGTGGAACAGAGGCTCAGGACTGGGCAGAAATGCTTTTCAGAATGTATAATCGTTGGGGAGAGCGCCACGGCTACAAGGTTTCAACTCTCGATTATCTCGACGGCGATGTTGCAGGTATTAAGAGCGCAACTATTCTTGTTGAGGGTGAAAATGCTTACGGCTATCTTAAAGGCGAAATGGGTATTCACCGTCTTGTAAGAGTATCACCTTTTGACTCATCGGGCAGGCGTCACACCTCATTTGCTTCTGTTGAGGTTATGCCGGAAATTGATGATGACGTTGACGTTGAAATCCGTGATGAAGATATCAAAATGGACGTTTACAGGGCGTCGGGTGCAGGCGGTCAGAAGGTTAATAAAACTTCTTCTGCTGTTCGTCTTACTCATATACCTACGGGCATTGTTGTATCGTGCCAGATTGAGCGAAGCCAGCACCAAACCGTGAGGTTGCGATGCGTATGCTTAAATCAAAGCTTGTTGAAATCAAGGAAAGAGAAAACCTTGAAAGAATTGAAGATATTAAGGGCGACCAAAAGGAAATCGCTTGGGGAAGTCAAATTCGTTCCTACGTTTTTATGCCGTATACAATGGTTAAGGACCACAGAACGAATTTTGAAATGGGCAATATTACCGCTGTTATGGACGGCGACCTCGACGGTTTCATTAACGCTTATTTGAAAATGAAATCTGTTGAGGGAGTTGAATAATTTGGAGGCAATACTTGATATAACTGCATTTTCGGGCTTTACAATCAGGCTTGCGCTTGCCATAGTTTTAGGTTTTGTTGTCGGATTTGAGCGCCAATGGACAAAGCATCAGGCAGGAATACTGACTAATGTTATTGTGTGCGTAGGTGCTTATGCTTATACTGCGTTTTCATGTATAGAGCTAGGAAATAATATTGATGTTACCCGTGTTGCGGCTCAGGTTGTAAGCGGTATCGGCTTCCTTGGCGCAGGTCTTATTATTCGTGACGGCACAAAAATCAGCGGTCTTTCAACTGCTGCAACTATTTGGACAACTGCGGCTATCGGCATTTTGTGTACGCTTGATAATATTTATTATGCAGTGATTGTTGCTGCCGCAATAGTTATTGTTCATCTTGTTTTGCACCCGTTTTCAGATTATATCAACAAAAAGAGCCATTACAATAAGGACAGGCGAGACAGAGAAGAAACTATGTATAAAATTTCAATTTTATGCAAGGAAAGCTCAGAAATTGATATCCGTTCTCATTTGATTAAAACTATAAGAGAAAAAAATGACGTTCTTTTACATAATCTTGAAAGCAACGATGAAATAAACGGCGACGTCAAGATTAAGGCTTACATAACAACGGCAAAGAAAAATAATGATGTTGTTGAAAGCATAATTGTTCATATCGGCAAGGACGAAGGAATCATTTCTGCCGGTTGGAAAATTACCGAGTAATACCAAACATAATAATAACCTCCCGGCTAAAAATAATGGCGGGAGGTTTTTTTATGAAAAAAATCATTTTAACATTAAGTCTTGTGATTTGTGCGCTTTTGGTAATTTGGGGTTGCACAAAATCATCAAATAATAACGAAACGACAACTCAAACAAAAACGTCGACATCAACCGCAAAAGCCGAAACAACAGATAACGACACTACAAATGTTGCCGACACATCTGTTCAGGCAAATGATATGGGCGTTGACGGCTTAAGTACGGAAAAGGTTGTATGGGGTCCCGGCAGGGCGGAAAATCATCAGCAGCCAACCGACCCCGTAATGCTCAACTCTCAATACAAAAATCTCGGCGCACGCTTTATTCTTGATGATAAAAAATCAATTTGCCTAACCTTTGACGAGGGGTATGAAAACGGCTTCACTCCTGCAATTTTGGATACGCTTAAGGAGAAAAACGTTAAGGCAATTTTCTTTGTGACGTATGATTTTGCGAAGGATAATCCAAAGCTTATTAAGCGAATGATTGACGAGGGGCATATCGTCGGCAACCACACCTATCGCCACTACACAATGGACGAGGTTGACACAGCCACGGCTAAAGAGGAAATCACGTTTCTTCACAATTTTATTAAAAAGAATTTCAATTACGAAATGACGCTTTTTCGTTTTCCAAAGGGCGAATTTAGCCAAAGCACACTTGCGCTTGCCAAGGATTTGGGTTATAAAAGCGTATTTTGGAGCTTTGCTTATGCCGATTGGGATACCCAAAATCAGTCTGACGAAAAAACCGCTTTGAATGAGATTACAAAATATCTTCATCCGGGCGAAATAATGCTTCTCCACGCAGTCAGCAAAACAAATGCGTCAATTCTCGGCAACGTGATTGACGAAGCCCAAAAGCAGGGCTATAAATTCACAACGAATGTGTAAATAAATGTGCGAAAAACAAAAGGAAGTTGGTTTTACTCAACTTCCTTTTATGATTTTTCTATATGCTTCTTAATATTCTCTATTGTTTTTTCGATTTGCTCCAATGAAGAAATCAAATTGTCTTTATTATAAAAATTTTCTTCACTTACACCTAATAAATAATCGGTTGTAACGTTGAAAAATTCAGCAAGCTTGATTATAGCAAAACTATCGGGGTTGGTTTTGCCGGTTTCATAATTTGAAAGTGTTTTTTGATCAATTCCTGTAGCATTTGATACATCAATTTGTCTTAAATCTCTGTCTTCTCGTAAAGTTCTGATTCTGTTTATAATAATCACGTCCTTAAGTGTGATTATACTATAATATTTCTATAGTGTCTTGACATAGTAATAATTGTCTGCTATTATTTATATATACTAATTATTTAGTATATACTTAATCTATAGAAATATTATTCAAACGAGGTGGGTTTATGATTTGTAATAATTGCAAAAAAGAAGTAGAAACTGGCACGATTATTTGCCCTTATTGCGGTTGTTTGACAGAAGAAAATTCAAATGATAGCGTTGACACCATTGATGAAATGGCATATAGCAATAATAAAAGCGAATATAAAGATGACGATAATAATTCATATAAATTTGGAATTTTCGTAAGCATTTTGGTGTTAATCGCAGGTATCGTTTTCTTTTTCTATTCGTCATTTGGCGATATTGGCTCTACTGAGTATAATACGGAATACGGCGGTGACGCATTTACCGGAATACAAAACGCAGCTGCACAGACAGCAAGTAATGTGTATTATTTAATTATTTGCATTTCAAAGGGAATAGGAATATTGACAAGCTCCATAGGACTTATATCTTTAAGCTATTTTATTCAAAAATCTAAAAATAAATAATCGGAGGTATAATTATGGTGTGTGAGAATTGTCAAGCAGAAATTTCTGACGATGCGGTTATATGTCCGTATTGTAAATCATTCACAAAAAATATGACGTCTGAAATTCAAAAAAAGCTTGAATACAGTATCGATGATTCAAATTATACAAAGCTAAGAAAGAACATAATAAAAGTAGTATTTGCTTTTATTTTTGCATTTCTTTGTATTTTAATTTTAGCATTCATAACAAATAAATAATTTTCTAAGAAGGCAATATAATAAAACGAAATTCCATTCGTGGTCCCCGACAAATTGAAAATTTGGTGGGGAAGAGGAGTGAATTGTGCGAAGCACAAGAGATACGTGGCTCCAAATTCGTTTATGAATTTGGGAGAAACAGTACAGTGTACTGTTTCGTAGCAAGTGATAACTAATATGTTTATTATGAATTTCAAAGAAATCCATTCAAACACGGAATTTCTTTCGACGAATTGTAGGGCAGGGGTTTACTCCTGCCGTAAGATTTGCTCGGATGGAGCAAGCCCCATCCCTACGAAAATTTTATCATTTTAGATTATCTGAATTAGAAAAGTCGTCATAGGAAAGAAAGATTAGACAAAACAAAAGGAAGTTGATTTTGCTCAACTTCCTTTTTATATTATATCTTATTTATAAAGCGGGCCGTAGGTCTTGCAAGCCGAATAATCTGCGGCTTGTGTATCGTCTGTGCCGAATGCCGCCCAGCAATGAGGACGGAAAATTTCGCTTTCGTCAACATTATGCATATTTACAGGAATACGAAGCATTGAAGCAAGAGTGATAAGCTCACCGCCAACGTGACCGTAAACCGTTACGCCGTGGTTAGCACCCCAATTAGCCATTACGCTGTAAACATCCTTGAATGCGCCCTTGCCCGTAAGAGTAGGTGCAAACCAAGTTGTAGGCCATGACGGGTCGGTGCGCTTGTCAAGTGTTTCGTGGATATCGTCAGGCAAATCAACGGTGTAGCCCTCTGCAATTTGAAGAACAGGGCCGATTCCCTCAACAATATTAACTCTGAGCATAGTTACAGGCATTTCAGCCTTGCAACGGAAGTGTGAAGAAAATCCGCCGCCACGGAAATATTCATAGTTTGCTCTGCACCAATCGGTAGCGTTAAGGCAAGCTTTGATATCGTCGTTTGTCATTTCCCAGAAAGGCTTCATACAGCCGTTGCCGTCGGCATTCTTTGATGCGCCCGAGCCGTCAAGTGCGGTTGCGCCTGAGTTAATAAGGTGGATAAAGCCGTTTTTTGCAACACCTTCGGGTCTTTTGCCTGTTACTCTTTCGCAAGCGTCAGGGCTCCAATATGTACGAACGTCGTGGAAGCAAGGCGCAGTGTCGGAAACAAGCAAGCCGAGCATCATTGAAACGCCGTTTAATGTATCGTTTTCGGTAGCAAAAGGAGTAGGCATCTTCTTGCCGTTCCAGTCAAATGACGAAGCCATAATCGACTCTGTAAAGTCTGCGTTAGGAAGCCAGTCTGTCCAGTTTCTCTGTCCCTGGAAGCCTGCGGCAACTGCATTTTTGCCGAGTGCCTCCTCGTGCCAACCCATTTCGTCAAGCTTCTTGTTGCCGAAAAGAATGTCACGAACGATAAGCGTCATCTTAGTGATAAATTCCCAATCCTTGTCAGGGTCAACTACCTTAGATTTAGTGATAACCTCAGGTAAATCCTTGCCTGCATTTACGTCAAAGCCCTCCTTGCAGTTTTCCTTAATCCAAGCGTAAGCCTTGTCATATTCGTCATGGTCGAAAATACCGAGTGTTATTCTTCTGCAAATCTCTGTCATATCAACCCATTCAGGGCGAATACCGAGATATTTTTGGAAAAATGAAGCGTTGCAGTATGCGCCGGCAATACCCATTGTTACGCCGCCGATATTAACGTATGATTTGTCCTTCATCCAGCCGACAGAAACAGCACATTTTGCAAAACGAAGGATTTTTTCCGATACGTCTGCCGGAATTTTGCTGTCATCCTTTTCCTGAACGTCATGGCCGTAAATTGAGAAAGCGGGCATACCCTTTTGAGCATAAGCCGCCATAACTGCCGCAAGATAAACAGCACCCGGACGCTCTGTTGCATTAAGACCCCAAACTGCTTTAATGGTTTTCGGGTTCATATCGTAGGTTTCCATGCCGTAGCACCAGCAAGGTGTAACAGAGAGAGTAGCAACAACATTTTCAGTTGAGAACTGCTCCTCACATTTAGCCGCTTCTGCGCCGCCGCCTATTGTGGTATTGCTTACTACGCACTGAACAGGTGTGCCGTCAGGGTAGCAAACATTTTCGCTGATAAGCTTTGCCGCAGCCTTTGCCATACCCATGGTTTGGTCCTCAAGGCTTTCACGAACTCCGCCCCATCTGCCGTCAATTACAGGGCGAATACCGATTTTTGGATATTTCATAAATCTTACTCCTTTAAAATTATTTATTCAGAATTTTCACAAATCTGTTGTAGTTGCTTGCAAAAGCGCCTGCATTTTCACTTTTGTATGTTGTAGCTTTTCGCTTGATTTGATTATTTCTCTGCCCTCGTCAACATTCTTGATATCACCGAGTGCGATAAGCTGCAAAACGATATTGCCGAGTGCCGTTGCTTCGGTAGGGCCTGCAATAACGTCCATATTAAGGCTGTCGGCTGTCATTTGGCATAAAAAGCCGTCCTTGGTTCCGCCGCCGAGGAGATGAAGTACGTCAAATTTCTTTCCCGTATTTTCTTCAATCTGCTCAATTGCAAAGCGATATTTCATAGCAAGACTTTCGTAAATACATCTAATCATTGCACCGTCGCTTTCGGGCTTGCCTTGACCCGTTTTTTCGCAAAAAGCGCAAATTTTTTCAGGCATATTGCCCGGTGCGGCAAAACTTGCGTCGTCAGGGTCAATGAAAAATTCAAAAGCCTTTGCTCCTCTTGCAAGCTGCTCCATATCGTTATATGAATATTCCTTGCCCTCGCTTTTGAAATTACGCCTGATTTCCTGAATAAGCCATAAGCCGCTTATGTTTTTAAGATAATTTATTTTGCCGTTTGCGCCAAGCTCGTTAGAAAGCTCGTTGTTCATACTTTTTTCATTCAGTATCGGCTCGTCATTTTCGCAACCGATAAGCGACCACGTTCCGCAGGAAAGAAAGGCAGGTGTTTTATCGGGATTTGCAGGCATTGCACATACTGCGCACTGCGTATCGTGGCCGGCAACCTTGATAACCTTAATGCCCTTGTATTCTCCCGCTTGCGTTGCGCTTTTAACTATAGGAGGCAAAATGCTTTCGTTCTTGCCTGTTAAACTAAATACCTCTTTTTGCCATTTTACGTTTTCAAGGTCGAGCATTTGAGAGGTGGAAGCAATTGTTTGCTCCGCCGTTTTTGCACCGCAAAGAAAGTAAGCAAAAAGGTCCGGCATAAAGATAAAAGTGTCAGCATTGTTAATCTTCTCACTGCAAAGTTGAAAAAGAGTATTGATAGCCATAATTTGATTGCCTGTTAGCGAATAGAGCTTTTCATCAGGCATTTTTTCAAATACTTTAGAAACCTCGTTTTTCGTTCTGTCGTCACGGTAGCAAACGGGCAGAGATATAAGTTTTCCGTCTTTATCAAGCATACCGTAGTCAACTCCCCACGTGTCAAACGCAAGGGAGTCAACATTTTCGCACATATCAATTGCTTTTTTAACTTCGCTTAACAGATAGTCAAAATCCCAACACAAGAGTCCGTCTTTTTCAACAAGATTATTGTCAAATCGGTGAACCTCGTTGTAGCTTAATTTACCGTTTTTATATTCAGCAAGAATTGCTCTGCCTGTTGACGCACCAAAGTCGAATGCTAATACTCGGCTCATACCTTGACTACTCCTTTTTTCAGCAAAACGTTAGCATAAATTGCCGTTTCGCCTGTTGCAATAATGAGATAAGCTTTCTTTGCTCTTTCGTAAAATGCAAAGCGCTCCGTCATTTCAATATCGTGATGCTCAGGCTCATATTTGTTTAAAAGCTTGTCATATTCAGCCAAATTGCAGGGGTAGGGGTGTTGTCACCTTTTACAACTTCCATAAGCGCCACGGGTTTTTCGGTGTATGTATCAAGAGGAATGAGAGATAAAACGGCGTCAAGAATATCTGTTGTTGAATGGCCGTCTGCACGGATAACTATTGCATTTTTGCCAATACTTTCGCAAGGAAAATTGCCGTCTGCAATAACAAGCTCGTCGCCGTGACCCATTTCGCAAAGGGCCTTAAGAAGTTCGGGGGAAACGATAGGATTAATACCTTTAAGCATAATCAGTCCTCCTTTTTGTGAAGCATATCATCATCAGGGTTATACATTTTATATCCCGGATGACGTCCTGTAATTCTGTAATAGCTTCTAAGGTCAATAAGCTTTTGAATATTTTTCTCGTCAATATCGTGGCTTCCGCCGAGGATAACTGCGTTAATAGTTATTTTAGCCCAAAGTTCAAGGCTTTCCATACGGTAAAATGCCGTAATAACGTCACTGCCGACTGCGAGCGCACCGTGATTTTCAAGAAGCATTACATCGTGTTCTTCAAGGTAAGGCTCAATAGCGTCGGGCACTTCGGTTGTGGACGGAGTGCCGTACGGAGTAAGCGGAACGGCGCCGATTGCAGCAACGTCCTCAATCATATTATACATATCCATTGCTTTGTGAGCCACGGCAAAGCCTGTTGCTCCGGGTGGGTGAGCATGGATAACGCTCATAACGTCATCCCTCTTATCGTAGCATCTTAGGTGCATTTTGATTTCGCTTGACGGACGAAGTCCTTCGGCTGCTTCAAGAACATTGCCCTTAGAGTCAATTCTGATGAGCTTGTCAGGTGTTATAAACGATTTACTCATACCCGTAGGTGTTGCGAGGATTGTGCCGTCGTCAAGCTTTGCACTTACGTTGCCGTCATTAGCCGCAACCCAGCCGAGCTGCCACATTTTATGGCACACATCGCAAATTTGGTCTTTAATTACTTCAATATCCATAATTAATTCCTTTCATAGTAAAAAATTAATATTTCTCTAATTTCAATTATACTGTTGATTTTTTGTGCGGGCAAGGTGTATAATGTGAAAAAGTAGGACAATATTGACTTTTTGATAAAACTATAACGTCTGAGGAAAAACTATGCGATATACAGGATATCAAGAAAATAAAAGCAGAGGTACATTCGGCTTTCCGATTCAGCTTTATTATGTTGACGCTAATCATCCGCAGTATGAAATGCCGTTTCATTGGCACATGGAATGTGAGCTTATATTGGTGCTTGCAGGCAAATTCCGTTTATCCGTCAACGGCGTAAGCTATACGCTTGAGGGAGGGCAAAGTGCATTTATTCCAAGTGAATTTATTCACGCGGTACGCCTGAAAATTGTATTTATGAATGTGTTGTGTTTGATATGGAAAGCTTTCTTGCTCAATCGCCGCAGTGCATTGAAAAATATAACAATGCAATTGACAGCGGAGTTATAAGCGAAATGATATTTGAGCCTAAAAGCACGGCAGGCAAAATGGTTGACTCCCTTTTTGAAAATATGGAAAAGGAAAGCGTTGCCTATACGTTTGCCACAACGGGTCTTTTGTGGCAGCTTATAGGGTATATATTAGAACAAAAGTCACAAATTGCACCGTCATCGCAAAATGCCGTTTACCGCAAAAACAAGCAGATAAAAAAGGTACTTACAAAAATCAGAAACGATTATTCAAAACCGCTTACCCTTGATGATTTGGCGGAGGAGGCACAGCTTAACAAGCAATATTTTTGCCGTGCGTTCAGGCAGGCAACAGGCAAAACTCCCATAGATTATCTTAATTATTACCGTATTGAGTGCGCCGCAGAGCAGTTAAGTCTTTCTTATGTATCAATAACCGAAATAGCACTTTCGTGCGGCTTTAATGATTTGAGTTATTTTAATCGCCTTTTCAAGCGCAGCAAGGGCGTAACACCGAGTAATTACAGGAAAAGATTCAGATAAATCGATTATGCCTCCCTTGGAAAGGGAGGGGGACCGCATTTTGCGGAGGAGGGATTTATTAAAACAAAAAGCAGAAGTCAGTTGACTTCTGCTTTTTTCATATGTTTTGATTTATTATTTAAGAAGCGAACGATACATTTTGATATATTCGTTTGCACTCTTGCCCCAGCTCATATCACATTCAAGCGCACGTTTAACAAGAACGTTCCAATCCTTGCTGTTATATGCGTCAACACCTCTGTAAATAGCGCCGAGCATATCGTATGCGTCGTATGTTTTGAATGTAAATCCGTTGCCCTGTCCGTCGCCACAGTCGGTGATAGAGTCCTTAAGACCGCCTGTTTCACGAACGATAGGCAGTGTGCCGTAGCGAAGCGCAACCATTTGCGAAAGTCCGCAAGGCTCGCTCTTGCTTGGCATAAGGAATAAATCTGCTCCTGCATAAATCTTTCTTGCAAGGTCAGGCACAAAGCCGATAGTAATACCAACCTTGTCAGGGTACTTATCGTGGAGATAGCGGAAATAGTTTTCATATTCCCATTCACCGCTGCCAAGAACAACGTATTGAATGTTGCGCTCATAAAGGCTCTTTTCAAGCACTTCTTTCATAAGGTTGACACCTTTGTGACCCACAAGTCTTGTAACAATGCCGACAACGGGAACGTCAGGGTCAACGTTCATACCCATCATTTTTTGAAGCTCAGCTTTGTTTTTAGCTTTGTTTGAAAAATCGTCTGCATTGTAGTTAGCCCAAATATCCTTATCGGTTTCAGGGTTGTAGTTATCTGTGTCAATGCCGTTTAAAATGCCGCAAAGTTTCCAACTGCGCTGATTTAAAATAGGGTCAAGGCCGTAGCTGTACCACGGGTCAAGAATTTCCTTTGCATACGTAGGGGAAACGGTTGTGACCTTATTTGCACATTCAATGCCGGCTTTCATAAAGTTTACAAGGCCGTCATACATAATAAGATTGCTGTACTCCGGCGCAATTCCGAGAACGTCGTTAAGAAGTTCGTCGCCGTATTTGCCCTGATATTGAATATTGTGGATAGTGAAAACGGTTTTGATATTTTCATATCCCATTTTGTTAGCATAGTAGCAACTGTAGTAAAGCGGAGTTAATGCACTTTGCCAATCGTTGCAGTGAATGATGTCGGGTTTCCAATCAATAGCAGGAATAATTTCAAGTACCGCTCTTGCAAAGAATGCAAAACGTTCGGCATCGTCATAATGGCCGTAAATTCCGTCACGTTTAAAATAATATTGGTTGTCAAGGAAATAGTAAATGACGCCGTTAGCCTTGGCTTCAAATATTCCGCAATATTGACGGCGCCAAGAAACAGGAACGGAAATAGAAGTGATAAATTTCATTTGATCTTTAAATTCCTGCTTGATTCCGTCATAAAGCGGCATAACAACACGGCAACCTATAAGTCTTTTGCGAAGTGCTACAGGAAGTGAGCCTGCAACATCTCCCAATCCACCCGAAGCCATAAACGGAAGTGCTTCGGAAGCAACATATAATACTTTCATTTTTGTTCCTCCAAAATTAGACCTTTGTGTTTTTTACAAGGCAAACAGGAAATGTTTCGGCACCTGAAAGCTCGGCAGAACTTCTTATGCTTACATTCTTATCCGTAATTACGCAGTTTACCTTTGAATTTTCACCGACAACGGTATCCTGCATAAGAATGGAATTTTTAACCACTGCGCCTTTTTTAACCTTGACGCCTTTGAAAATAATGCAATTTTCAACCTGGCCGTCAATAATACAGCCGTCAGCTACAAGTGAATTTTTAGTTGCAGATTCAGGGCCGTAAAGGTAGGCATATCGTCACGTTCTTTTGTTGAAATAGGGGATGAGAAAAGCTTATCTCTGTTTTCCTTTTCAAGAAGCGACATAGAAATTTTATAGTAGCTTTGAATTGAATCAATTGTGCCGACAAAGCTGTCAGTCGCATCAAAAGCGTGAATATTAAGGTTTTTAACATTTTGCCATAACAATATTTCTTTGAAAAGAAATTTCATTTTTGGAATGAGCGGTCTGAATAAGAGTTTCAAGAAGATATTTCTTCATAATCATAATGTTACACGAGTAAAACACCTCGTCGTCAACATCACGGTCAAGGCTCATTTCTGTAATTTTGCCGTTTTCATCTACCTTGTCAAAGCAAAGAACAGAGCCTATGTTTTTAGGCATTTTGCTTTTTACGCCAACGATTGTGATATCTGCTCCGCTCTTTTCGTGAGCATCAAAAAGTTTAGAATAATCAATATTTACAATATTGTTGCAATCAGTCATCAAAACATAAGTTTGATGCGATTGATGAAGAAAATTCATATTGCCGAATATGGCGTCGATACGATTCCCCCAAATACTTGTGCTTCCTGCCGAAAACGGAGGGAGCAAGAAAAGGCCGTCGCTCTTTCTGCTTAAATCCCAAGGCTTGCCTGTGCCGATATGGTCCATAAGAGAGCGGAAGTTTGCATTTGTTACAACGCCTATTTTGGTAACTCCGCTTTCAACAAGGTTTGAAAGCGGGAAGTCGATTAAACGAAAGCGTGAGCAAAAAGGAACAGAGCCCATAGTTCTCATTGCCGTAAGCGAATCAAGAGCCTCCTCGTGAATGTTTGCAAATATCATACCAAGTACTGATTTTCCGTTCATCGCTTATACCTCCTCTCCTGCTTTAACCATTACCCCGGGGGCAATGTGAGTTCCCGTTTTTATTGTTGCGCCCGAACCGATAACTGCAATGCCCCAATTTTCCGGCTTTTCAAGAAGTTCGGGGATTTCGCCGACCTTAGCGCCAGGCTCAATCACTGCGTCCTCGGCAACTATTGAATAATAACCTTTGCGCCTTTTTTTATTTTAGCGCCCGGCATAATAACACTGTATCTTACGTCTGCATCCTTTTCAACAACGCAGTTCGGAGAAACAACAGAGTAATCAACGTTACCCTCAATTTCGCATCCCTCGCTGACGGACGAATTTTCAACAACGGCATCTTTGCCTATGTAGTGCGGCGGCGCCATAGGATTTCTTGAGTAAATCCTCCAGCTTGTGTCGCTCAAATCAAGGTCAACATTAGGATTGATAATATCAAGGTTTGCCTCCCAAAGAGAGTCAATTGTTCCGACATCCTTCCAATATCCCGCAAACGGAAAGGCAAAAAGTCTTTCGCCTGCCTCAAGCATTGTAGGAATAATATTTTTACCGAAGTCGTTAGCCGAACCCTCTGTGTTTTCATCCTGAATAAGATATTTCTTGAGCTTATCCCAACTGAAAACGTAAACGCCATTGAAGCCTTGTTGCTTTTTGGCTCTTTCGGCTTTTCGGCAAATTCATAAATTCTGTCGTTATCATTTGTTGCAAGAATTCCGAAACGTGACGCCTCCTCCCACGGAACTTCAAGAACTGCGATTGTGCAGTCCGCATTGTTCTTTTTGTGGAAATCAACCATCTTTGCGTAATTCATTTTATAAATATGGTCGCCGGAAAGGATTACAACATATTCGGGATCGTATTTTTCGATAAAATTAATGTTTTGGTAAATTGCGTTTGCAGTACCCTTGTACCATTCTGCGCCGCCGATAGCCTCATACGGTGACAAAATGTGAATACCTCCGTTTTGCCTGTCTAAATCCCAAGGCTGTCCGTTTCCGAGATAGTCGTTTAGCTCAAGCGGCTGATACTGGGTAAGAACGCCTACGGTATAGATACCGCTGTTTACACAGTTTGACAAAGGAAAGTCAATAATTCTGTAATTGCCGCCGTAAGGAACAGCAGGCTTAGCGATGTTTTTTGTAAGTACACCGAGACGGCTGCCCTGCCCTCCTGCAAGGAGCATTGCTACAACTTCTGTTTTTTGTGCCATTTCATTTCTCCTTTATTTGTTCTTTTTATTAGAAAGCGCCGATTTGACGGCCTTTTTTTGCTTTTTTAACAGGCTCATCCTTTTTATTTTTAGGCTTTTCCGCCTTTAGGTTCAGCCTTGGAAA
>ENA-OQIO01000033-OQIO01000033.1-human-gut-metagenome-genome-assembly--contig:-NODE-33-length-57639-cov-2.908767_pt1 | contig 57639 bp, 55 predicted proteins | sample MGYA00242573_ERZ504737 | MGnify/ENA primary metagenome ERZ504737 (study PRJEB26092, sample SAMD00036203) | human gut metagenome | host: Homo sapiens | study: EMG produced TPA metagenomics assembly of...
TTCCATTCTTCATCTGTTAACTCATATCGTCTCAACATAGTGAACACCCCTTTTTCTTTATTTTATCATGAAAAAGGGAAATGAAACATGCGTTTTGTGCAATTTTTATTTTTCAAACACGCTCTAGTTGCTATTCTGTGCCAGAAAAATTTTTTACGGATGATGCATACTCGGATGGGGTCATTCGGGTAAATTTTTTGAATTGCAAAGAAAAATACTGGTAGGAGGAATAGCCCAGCATATCGGAAATCTGAGTGTAGTTATATCGCCTCTGGCGGATCATTTTCTGGGCGGTTTCGATTTTCAGGCGGCAGAAGTAGTCGATAACGCCGCAGCCTGTTTTTTCATGAAACATTTTCTGCAATTGTGAACGCCCTACAGAATTTTCCTTGCAGATCTGAACAACCGACAGATGCTCAGAAAGATTTCGCTGTAGATACTGTATGATTTCCTGGAAGACTTCATCGGTATCTCTGCGGATCATCGGATGATCGCTGAATGGCGGGCTGGCAACCGGATCAATAGCAGGCGGTGTGCTGTAGCGACGCTGCAGACTGATCAGAAGCAGTTCAAGCGACAAAAAAATAATCTGTTCACTGCCGAAATCATGAACGGAATTGCGTTCCAGCAGGCAGATGTTAGGATTGTTTAATGGTGTATAAAAAGTTTTTCTGGTTTCAGAGATAATCTGCCCCAGATAAAACCGTTCGTTCTGATTCAGAGATACCCGGCAATTTTCAAAGAACTTCATGCAGGGATTTGTGCATTCAAAAGAAACTACGACGAGATTCGGAGAAGTTTCTCCGTCTCCCCGCAATGCATGAAATTCATTTGGCTTATGAAAAATCATCTCATTAGAAGCAAGAAGGACTTCTTTATCACCCGCGGTCACGAAAAGATTGCCGCTGTCTACGAAGACAAATTCCCAAAAATCGTGAGATTCCCCGTCAAATACATAGTCTTTCATATATTCAAAATAGTGAATGGAATAGATCTTGCGAATATGAAGATCTTCCCTCAGAGTAATACTTTCGTAATTTGGCATTCTTGTCACCTCAGAAGTTATGAATACTAACAATACTTGTAACTGTTCGATATCTTTATAATTACAAGATAAAACAATTTCCATTATTATAGCATAAATAAAACAAAAGACAAAAGAAATTAGAATCAAAATCCAGGCGGTAGGAGTTGACAAAACTACTTTTTTTTCATAAACTATAAGGCAGAAAGCATGAGAAAAGCGAAGAACGGAAAGAGTATCTGAAAGAGGAACCACAGAGAGGGACAGTCACTGGCTGGAAGCAGTCCCGGGGAATCGTCGGTGAAGTGCATCCGGGAGCTGATACGGTGAAATAGAGTAGCCGGATCCGCAGGCAGGCGTTAAGGGCAGAAAGTGGAAGACGGATCCGGAAGATACGTCTTCAAAAAGAGTGGAACCACGGATGACTTCGTCTCTTATTGAGACAGTCATCCTTTTTCTGTTTACAGAAAATAAAATGGAGGGGAACAATGAGTTTTATCAGTCATATCAAAGAAGAGTTCCAGGTGATTCAGGAACGAGACCCGGCAATCAAGACACCTTTGGAAGTGCTGTTATATCCGAGCTTTCGGGTGATGATCAAATACAGACGGGCACACAAATTATATCTGAAAGGTCATTACTTTCTGGCACGGTGGATCTCTCAGCGTGCAGCCAGAAAGACCGGGATTGAGATTCATCCGGGCGCTACGATTGGAAAAGGACTGTTCATTGACCATGGAAGCGGTGTGATCATTGGAGAAACTACGATCATTGGCGATAATGTAACCTTATATCAGGGTGTTACCCTGGGGGGGAACGGAAAAGAAACCGGCAAGCGGCACCCGACTCTGGAAGACAACGTTATGGTGAGCGCAGGAGCAAAAATCATCGGTTCTTTCACTGTCGGAGCCAACTCCAAGATCGGAGCCGGATCTGTTGTGATCGAGGAGGTGCCACCGAACTGTACCGTAGTAGGTATTCCGGGACGTGTGGTTCGTCAGAAAAATATGAAAGTACCGAGAACCAGTATGGATCACTGTCATCTGCCGGATCCGGTGCTGGATGATCTGAAAACGTTGCAGAAGGAATACACGGAAGTGACCAACCGATTGCTGGAAGTGGAAAAAGAACTTCGTTTTATCAAAAATAAAAAAGGAGAATAATAAGATGAAACTGTATAATACACTGACAAAGAAAAAAGAAGAATTCGTACCATTACAGGAAGGTAAGGTTACCATGTATGTCTGTGGACCTACGGTATATAACTTTATCCATATCGGTAACGCCCGTCCGATGATTGTTTTCGACACCGTGCGCCGTTATATGGAATATAAGGGATATGAAGTAAATTTCGTATCTAATTTTACTGATGTAGACGATAAAATCATCAAAAAATCCATCGAAGAAGGCGTAAGTGCAGAAGAAGTCTCAGAACGTTATATCAAAGAATGTAAAAAAGATATGGCGGATATGAATGTAAAACCGGCCACTACCCACCCACAGGCAACGCAGGAGATCGATGGTATGATTGCCATGATCGAAACACTGATGGAAAAAGGATATGCGTATGATGTAAACGGAACGGTATACTTCCGTACCAGAAAGTTTGAAGAATATGGAAAATTATCCCACAAAAATCTGGATGATCTGAGATCCGGTAATCGTTCTCTTCTGGTGTCCGGCGAAGATCAGAAAGAAGATCCGCTGGATTTCGTCCTGTGGAAACCGAAAAAAGAAGGAGAACCTTTCTGGGTATCTCCATGGGGTGAAGGACGTCCGGGATGGCACATCGAGTGTTCTGTGATGGCAAAAAAATATCTGGGTGAGGAAATCGATATTCATGCCGGTGGGGAGGATCTGATTTTCCCGCACCATGAAAATGAGATCGCGCAGAGCGAGTGCTGTAACGGAAAGACTTTTGCTCATTACTGGCTGCATAATGGTTTCCTGAATATTGATAACCGCAAAATGTCCAAATCCCTGGGCAACTTCTTTACCGTAAGAGAAATCGGTGAACAGTATGATCTCCAGGTGCTGAGATTCTTCATGTTAAGCGCACATTACAGAAGCCCGATCAACTTCAGCAGAGAGATCATGGAATCTTCTAAGAATGCTCTGGAACGTATTATGACTGCAGTTTCCAATCTGACACATCTTGCACAGGAAGCAACAGTGGATGTTTTGTCAGATGCAGAGGAAAAACTGCTTGCAGAGATTCCTGTGTACCGCAAAAAATTAGAAGATGCCATGGATGATGATCTGAATACCGCAGATGCAATCTCTGCAATCTTTGAACTTGTTAAATTTGCCAATACCAATGCAAATGATGCTTCTTCCGGAGCATTTGTCACAGCACTGAAAAAGGAGATTGTTGCATTAAGTGATGTACTGGGCCTTCAGGTAGAAAAGAAAGAAGAAAATCTGGACGCTGAGATCGAAAAAATGATCGAAGAACGTCAGGCAGCAAGAAAAGCCAGAGACTTCAAACGTGCCGATGAGATCCGTGATGAACTGCTGGCACAGGGAATTATTCTGGAAGATACCAGAGAGGGCGTAAAATGGAAACGAGCATAACATATCTGAAAGAACAGTTTCAGTTGAAGGATCCGGATATCCGTTCTTACTCTCCGCTGACACTTGCCTATATCGGAGACGGGATCTATGAGTTATATATCCGCACCATCCTGATCAAACAGGGCAACTGCCAGGTGAATAAGTTGCATAAACAGGCAAGCCGGTTGGTAAAAGCTCAGGCACAGTCGGAGATGGTGCAGGTGCTGGAGCTACATTTTACCCAGGAAGAAGAAGCAGTCTACAAGAGAGGTCGAAATGCAAAGTCCTACACTACAGCGAAGAATGCAACTACAGGGGATTATCGCCGTGCGACGGGATTTGAGGCGGTTATGGGGTATCTGTATCTGACGGATCAGTACTGCAGAATGATTGATCTGATCAAAATGGGATTGGAGGCACTGAAAGATGGAAAATAAAATCGAAGGAAGAAACGCGGTTTTAGAGGCATTACGCGCGGGAAAACCGATTGACAAATTATATGTTCTGGATGGATGTCCGGACGGACCGGTGAGAACCATTATCCGGGAAGCAAAAAAAGGCGATACGATCATCAATTATGTAAAAAAAGAACGCCTGGATCAGTTATCTGAAACGGGTCATCACCAGGGTGTTATTGCGATGGCGGCTTCGTACGAGTATGCTACAGTGGAAGATATTCTGGAAAAAGCCAGGGAAAAAGGGGAAGCTCCTTTTATTTTCGTACTGGATAATATCGAAGATCCGCATAATCTGGGAGCTATGATCCGAACAGCGAATCTGGCAGGTGCACACGGCGTAATCATTCCAAAACGAAGAGCAGTGGGGCTTACCCCGACTGTTGCCCGTACTTCAGCAGGGGCAATCAATTATACACCGGTTGCAAAAGTAACCAATTTAAAACAGACCATGGAACAACTGAAAAAAGAAGGCATGTGGTTCGTATGTGCAGATATGGACGGTACGCCGTATTATCAGATGGATCTGAAAGGACCGATGGGTCTGGTAATCGGAAACGAAGGAGAAGGAGTCAGCAGATTAATCAAAGAAACCTGTGATTTTGTAGCCTCGATTCCGATGAAAGGAGATATTGATTCCCTGAATGCTTCTGTGGCAGCAGGGGTTCTGGCTTTTGAGATCGCCCGTCAGCGTGGATAACAGTGAGGAAAACAGGATGAAGGAATATACAGAGTACACAGACGAGGAACTGGTGGAACTGCTTCGGCAGGGGGATACAGAGGTTATGGATTATCTGCTGGAAAAATACAAGTTTGTTGTACGCCAGAAAGCCCGTGTTCTCTATCTTGCAGGAGGAGAAGCGGATGATCTGATTCAGGAAGGAATGATCGGACTCTTCAAAGCGATCCGGGATTATCGCGGGGATAAAGAGGCTTCTTTTTATACGTTTGCCCAACTGTGTGTGGACCGGCAGATGTATAATGCCATCCAGTCATCCACCAGGCAGAAACATCAGCCACTGAACTCCTATATTTCTATGAATGGAGAAGAATGGGAAACACAGATGGGCAGTAAAACAGAACAGAGTCCTGAGACAATCATTATTGCACAGGAAAATGCCGTGCAGATGGAAGAAAAAATCAGAAAACAGCTAAGTACTTTTGAAAATGAAGTTCTGACACTTTATCTGGATGGAAATAATTATCAGCAGATTGGTGAAAAGATGAACAAATCATCCAAGTCCATTGACAATGCTCTGCAACGAATCAAGGGTAAGGTCCGGGAGAGTCTTGGCAGGAAAAAATAAAATATTTAAAAAAATCTGAAAAATATGAAAATTATGCTTGACTTTTTCCGGAGCTTTTGCTAAACTATCTAACTGTAGCGGACAGATAAAAACGCTGCAGATGCTGATGTGGCTCAGAGGTAGAGCACTTCCTTGGTAAGGAAGGGGTCACGGGTTCAATTCCCGTCATCAGCTTACAAAGCTCCTTGAAGTGATTCAGGGAGCTTTTTTGACTTACAGGAATTGTTTTCTGTAAAGCAAAAATGTTTTTATGAAGATCCGGTAAAGGATATAACGGGGAAAGAAAGGAGAAGATATTTTATGGTAAGAAAAACAAAGGTAGCAGTCGTAGAACATCCGCGTGGAGGAGAAGGCAGTGTGGAATTTCACCACATTGTATCTGAAGAAGAACTGAACGGACACGGTTCCATGTATGCCATGGCAGTACTTCGTCCGCACAGCAGCGTTGGCTGGCATCAGCATGTGGGGAATACAGAACCTTATTTCATTTTAAAGGGGAAAGGGGTATTTGTGGACAATGATGGTACAAGAACAGAGGTAGAGCCTGGAGATGTATGTGTGATCGAAGTGGGACAGAGCCATTCTCTGGAGAATCCAAATGACGAAGAACTGGTATTTATGGCGTTAGTTTACAATGCATAAACAGACATATCGGTACGAGGCAATCAAATATCCGTCTAACGAAGATGTGTTTTTCAATGTCCTGTGGCACAACAGGGATTACACTGCACCTCACTGGCATAACGGGCTTGAGATTCTGTATCTGCTGGAGGGAAGTGAAGACTGTTATCTGGGAGAGGAAGAATGCATCCGGATGAAAAAAGGAGATTTCTGGTAATTAATTCCCGGGTGGTACACAGTGTTCAGTGTCCACGACAGTGTAAGGAGATGCTGATACAGATCTTATCCGATGATGAAACGGTTTATTCCTCAGATCGACGGGCTGGAATTTGTCTGTGAAAAGATCACCGGAAGAAAGCACCGGATGGATACGTTTATGGTGGAGAGAGCACTGAGTGCTCTTGCAGAACTGCATCCTTTTCGGTCGCCGGAAGAAACTCTGGAGTTCTACAGCCAGATGTATCATCTGCTGGCTGTACTGGTAAAAGACTTCAGCGTATCGGTTACTTCTGATAAGATGGAAATATCAGAAAAATATATGGAACGACTGGGAATGATCACTTCATATGTGAAGGAACATTATACGGAAGAAATTTCGCTGCAGGAGATTGCACGGCTGGTTTCTCTGAATCCGGATTATTTCACGCGATTTTTTAAGAAATATATGGGCATGACATTTCTGGATTATGTGAATTCGGTGAGAATGGAACATGTTGTCAGAGATTTGCAGAGAACAGATCTGAGTGTCCAGAAGCTGCTGGAGATTCATGGTTTCACTAATTATAAATTATTTATGAAAATGTACAAATCCAGGTTTGAGAGTACACCGGGAAAGATGCGAAGATACCGGAAAGAACAGAAGATAGAAGATTAACAGACGAAAGAGATCTGCCGGCAAAGAACCGGAAGATCTCTTTTAAAGTTGCGTTGCATATCAATAATTGATCCGGTGGATCAATTTTGATTTCCTCCGGGAAGATAGGACGGTTGTAGTTGTATGGGGATGTGGTTACTGTGGGGAAACTTTGCTCTGATCGACTTTACGTTGTGGGTCAGTTCGATTATAATGGAAAAAGGTAACTGTTCAGTAACTTCACAGTTACGGAAAAAGATCAAAGGGAAATATGCGGGGAAAGAAAAGGGGAGAAAGAAATTATGAGTGAAATAACAGAACAAAATCAGGATCGGCTGATCATCGTGATTCCGGCATATAACGAGGAAGAAAACATAGAAAATGTAGTAGCACAGTGGCATCCCATCGTGGAAAAAACAGGAGGGGACAGTCGACTGTTTGTCATCAATGACGGAAGTACAGATCGGACGCAGGAGGAACTGGATCAGCTGCAGGGAAGATATCCGCAGCTTCGCACGGTAAAAAAAGAAAACCAGGGACACGGTGCCACTATTTTATATGGCTACCGCTGTGCGATTGCGGAAGGGGCAGATTATATTTTTCAGACAGATTCTGATGGACAGACTCTGCCGGAAGAATTCTGGAAGCTGTGGGAAGACAGGAAAAAGTGTGGGCTTTTGATTGGAAGCAGAAAAAAAAGACAGGACGGCTGGCGGCGGATCTTTGTGACACGGGTTCTTCGCCTGGTGATCCTTGTGACATTTCACTGCTGGGTGGAAGATGCCAATACACCGTTCCGGCTGATGCGGGCTGCAGAACTGGAAGAAGTTTTAACAGAGATCCCACCACAGTATTTTCTGGCAAATGTACTGATGACGGTGCGATATACAAAAGAAGGACGGCGGGTAATGTATTATCCAATTACATTCCGTCCGCGACAGGGTGGAGTCAATTCTATTAATATGAAAAAAATTGTAAAAATCGGTAAAACAACACTAAAAGACTTCCGGAAGTGGGGAGGTGCGAAACAGTGAATGAGAAAAGAAAGGGAATATGGAAAGCTGTTATACTGACGGTGCTTTTTATGAGTGCACAGGTTCTGTTAAAAGAGGACGGAAAAGTATTTGCTGTCTGGTGGCTGACCATACTGGTGCTTGGATGGTGCAGTTTTCCGCTTTGCCAGTATCTTTTTTCCGGATTCCGTGACAGAGGATATCTGGTGGCAAAGATATTCGGTATTGCCGGTGCGGGATTTTTGATGTGGCTGGGAGCAAGTACGGGAATTGTACCGTTTACGCATGTGGCTGTCTTGTAAGTACAGGTGTACTGGCAGCTGTCTGCTGGGGTGTCTGGATTGCGTTAAAGAAACAAAAGATAAAGGACAAAACGTCCTGGAAATTTACAACAGAATGGTACCAGACAGTGCTGGATGATGAACTGGTATTTATCTTATTCTTTCTTCTATGGACTTATGTGGCGGGATTTCGCCCGGCAGCGTACGGAACAGAAAAGTTCATGGACTATGGGTTTATGATGGCGATGATGCGCAGTACCACACTTCCGGCGAAGGATCTGTGGTATGCGGGAGCAAAAATCAACTATTATTATGGCGGACAGTATTTTGCTGTATTTTTAACGAAACTGACCAATACGCAGGTGGCACAGACGTACAATCTGATGCGGACACTGGTGGCAGGGTTTTGTTTTTCCGTTCCGTTTGCTCTGGTACGCCAGATGGTACTTGACAGCTGGAAAAGAGAAAAACCGGCACTGCTTGGCGGTGTCCTTGCGGGGGCAGGGGTATCTCTTGCCGGAAATATGCATTATGTGGTGATCGGAAAACTTCTTCCGTGGATCCGGGAGATCTTTCATCTGCCAAAAGGGGATTATACTTACTGGTTTCCGAATTCCACCCGTTATATCGGCTATTATCCGGCGGGAAATGATAAAACGATTCATGAATTCCCTTCCTACTCCTTTGTTTTGGGCGACTTACATGCCCATGTGGTCAATCTGATGTTTGTGGTGGCACTGATCAGTCTGGTTTATGCGATGATGCAACATTACAGCGGAAAAAATGCGCTGCAGGCGGAGATGACAGGAAACAGAAATTTTTGTAAAAACCAGGTGGCGGCAGCTCTGACAGATCCCTACGTGCTGGTGTTTGCTTTTCTGATCGGTATGTTTCACTGGACGAATTACTGGGATTTTGTCATCTACTATGTGATGGGTGGCATGGGAGTGATCTGGTGCAACTGCCAGAACTATAAAGAACTGGAAAAACCGCATCGTATGAGAATGACGATGGGGATCAGCCTGCTTCATGCGGTATGGGTATTCTTACTGGCAAACATAGCTGCACTGCCGTTTACTTTGCAGTTTCAGAGCATGGTCAGTGAAGTGGCACTTGCACAGAACCATTCCAGACCATATCAGTATTGGCTGATCTGGGGACTTCCGGTCATCGGGACAGTACTTTTTTTCTGGTGCGTGAAACGGGAAGGTGCGAAAAAAGCGGATGCTTTCGGTGTGTTGCTGGGGATCTCGGCTCTGGGGCTGATCGTGATCCCGGAGATCGTTTATGTGAGAGATATCTATGAAAAAGAATACGCCAGATCCAACACAATGTTCAAATTGACCTATCAGGCATTTACGATGTTTGGAATCTTATTTGGGTATGCACTGATCCGTCTGTGGATGGAGAAGAGGCATGTGATACGGAAAATTCTGACCAGCGTGGTGTTTGCCTGTTTTGTGGGCTGTTGTTTTTATACGGTAACTGCTGTGCATGCATGGTTTGGTCAGGTATGGAACCCGGCGCAGTATCAGGGACTGGATGCCACCGCATATCTTGAGACAACTTTTCCGGAAGACGCTGCGGCGATCCGCTGGCTCAATGAACATGTTACCGGCGATCCGGTGGTTCTTGAGGCAAATGGAGACAGTTACAGTGACTATGAACGGGTGTCCGCGATGACGGGACTTCCCACAGTGCTCGGCTGGTATGTCCATGAATGGCTGTGGCGAGGCGATACCGGGGCGCTGAATGAGCGTGCACAGGAGGTAGAGGCTATCTATACCTCGACGAACCAGGAAGATGTAAAAAAACTGCTGGAAAAATATCGGGTCAGGTATATTTTTGTGGGCGCGAGAGAACGGGAAAAATATGCGGCACTGAACGAATCCATGCTGCAGTCACTGGGAAATATTGTATTTTCCGACGAACAAAGCCAGACTTATGTGCTGCAGGTTGCATTTTCGGGGCAGTAGGCTATAATAAAAAGGCTGTAACTGTTCAGTACCTTCACAGTTACGAGCCAAAATGCATAAAAAATCACCTTCGGTGATGGCATTTTGACTTGTATGTCTCGGGATTTTGACATATTCATGTCAACGCCTCGCGGGACAGTGGCTACTGAATAGTTACAAAAGGATACAAAATACGCGGTACACCCGACAGGGAGGACCAGCGGATGAGAAGAAAGGACGGACAACCTATGTTGAAAGGAAAAACAGTGGTTCTGGCGGTAAGCGGAAGTATTGCAGCATATAAGATCGCTTCTCTGGCGAGTGCCCTTGGCAAACTTCACGCTGATGTGCAGGTGCTGATGACACAAAATGCCACGAATTTTATCAATCCCATCACCTTCGAGACCTTAACAGGAAATAAGTGTCTGGTGGATACGTTCGACCGGAATTTTCAGTATTCGGTAGAACATGTGGCGCTGGCAAAGCGGGCGGACGTGGTTCTGGTAGCACCGGCTTCTGCCAATGTGATCGGAAAAATTGCGAATGGAATTGCAGATGACATGCTGACAACAACGGTGATGGCATGTAAATGCAAAAAAATCATTTCTCCTGCGATGAATACACAGATGTTTGAAAATCCAATCGTGCAGGATAATCTGAAAAAGCTGGAACACTATGGATATGAAGTGATTCAGCCGGCAGTCGGACTTCTGGCATGTAAAGACGTGGGCAAAGGAAAGATGCCTGAGCCTGAGACTCTGCTCGAATACATTTTACAGGAAGTGGCTTATGAAAAAGATCTGAAAGGCAAAAAAATCCTTGTGACAGCAGGACCGACCCAGGAACCGATCGATCCGGTGCGGTATCTGACGAATCACTCCAGCGGAAAAATGGGGTATGCGATTGCAAAAGTCTGTAGCATGCGAGGTGCGGAGGTGACACTGGTCAGTGGAAAAACTGCCATAAAACCACCACTCTTTGTGGATCTGGTGCCGGTTACAACAGCGAGAGAGATGTATGAGGCGGTGACCGGCAGATCTGACCGGCAGGATATCGTGATCAAGGCGGCGGCTGTGGCAGATTACCGTCCGAAAACGATCAGTGAGCAGAAAGTGAAGAAAACGGACGGAGAACTCTCTATTGAGATGGAACGGACGGATGATATTCTGAAATATCTGGGTGAACATAAGAGAGCGAATCAGTTTCTGTGTGGATTTTCCATGGAGACGGAACATATGCTGGAAAATTCCAGAAAGAAATTGAAGAAAAAGAATCTGGATATGATCGTGGCAAATAATGTGAAAGTGGAAGGTGCCGGATTTGCCGGAGATACCAATATTGTAACACTGATCACCGGAGACGATGAAACACAGCTTCCGTTGTTAAGCAAGGAAGAAACGGCAGTGGAGATTATGAATAAGATTCTGGAACAGACAGAGAAACAGTTATAAGGGAGAGAATTATGATATTAGCTATTGATATCGGAAATACCAACATCGTAGTGGGATGTATCGATGAACAGAAAACCTATTTTATCGAGCGGGTTTCCACAGACAGAAGTAAGACAGAACTAGAATATGCCATTGTGATCAAAAATGTACTGGATATTTTCAAGATGTCTCCGAAAGAACTTGAGGTGGTATCGTGTGTTCTGTTGTACCACAGATTACACAGATCGTAAAACTGGCAGCTGAAAAAATACTGAAAAAAGAAGTCATGGTGCTTGGCCCCGGAATTAAAACCGGCATGAATATTCTGATGGACAACCCGGCACAGGTGGGAAGTGATCTGATTGCAGATGCGGTGGGAGCCATCAGAGAATACAAACCACCGATGATCATCTTTGATATGGGAACTGCGACGACGGTTTGTGTAGTCGACAGAAAGAAAAACTATATCGGCGGCATGATTCTTCCGGTGTGCGGACTTCTCTGGATGCACTGACGGCGAGAGCTGCGCAGCTTTCAGGCATCGATCTGGAAGCACCGAAACGGGTGATCGGGAAAAATACCATTGAATGTATGAAGAGCGGCATCGTCTACAGCAATGCGGCACTGATCGATGGTGTGATCCTTCGGATGGAAGAAGAACTGGGTGAAAAAGCAACTGTGATCGCTACCGGAGGTCTGGCAAAGAGTATTGTTCCATATTGCAAAGAAGACGTGATCCTGGATGATGATCTGCTGTTAAAGGGACTTCTTTGGGTGTATAAGAAAAACAGCTGAAATCATATAATTCAGTGCGGGATATTATCAGTGAACAGTAAAATAATTCAATAAAAGGATGGAAAGAAAAAGGGGAAATGGTTGCATTTCCCCTTTTTATCGTCTACAATAAAACCATAAAACCCTAAGGAAAAGAGGAATTATTATATGGAACTGAAAAAAGATACTATTTGTGTCCAGGGAGGATGGCAGCCCAAGAACGGAGAACCGAGAGTACTGCCGATTTATCAGAGTACTACGTTCCGCTATGAGACAAGCGAAGAGATGGGAAAACTGTTTGATCTGGAGAAAGAAGGTTACTTTTATTCCCGTTTGCAGAATCCGACCTGCGATATTGTAGCACAGAAAATCTGTGATCTTGAGGGGGGCGTGGCAGCTATGCTTACTTCTTCCGGTCAGGCAGCTACGATGCTTGCGGTGACTAATATCTGTGAGGCAGGAGATCATATCATCTGTGCGGCAAAAATCTATGGCGGAACTTCTAATCTGTTAGCCGTTACCCTGCATCGTTTCGGAGTGGAAGTAGATCTGGTGGATCAGGATCTGCCGGAAGAAGAACTGGAAAAATACTTTAAACCGAATACAAAAGCAGTATTTGCCGAGACAATTTCCAACCCGGCAGGTGTTGTACTTGATATTGCAAAATTCGTGAATCTGGCACACAGCCATGGAGTACCGATGATCTGTGATAATACCTTTGCAACACCGATCAACTGCCAGCCATTTCAATTTGGTGTGGATATCGTCACGCATTCCACGACAAAATATATGGATGGACATGCCATGGCACTGGGTGGCTGTATCGTGGACAGTGGAAACTTTGACTGGGAAGCTCACAAAGAAAAATTTCCGGGTCTGACCACACCGGATGAATCGTATCATGGTGTTATTTACACACAGAAATTCGGGAAAAAAGCCTATATTCAGAAAGCAGTAGCACAGCTGATGCGAGATATGGGTTCCTGCCAGTCTCCGATGAATGCATTTTTGACCAATGTAGGCCTGGAAACATTGCACCTGAGAGTACCGCGACACTGTGAGAATGCATTAAAGATTGCGAAATTTCTGGAAAATCATGAAAAAGTGGCATGGGTGGAATATGCAGGGCTGGAAAGCAGCAAATACCATCAGTTGGCAGAAAAATATATGCCGAATGGTGTCTGTGGTGTACTTTGTTTCGGTCCTAAAGGAGGGAAAGAAGGTGCAATGCGATTCACCAATGCACTGAAACTGATCGCAATTGTAACTCATGTGGCAGATGCCCGTACCTGCGTTCTGCATCCGGCAAGCCATACCCACAGACAGCTGAACGAAGAACAGCTGATTGAGGCAGGTGTCCTTCCGGATCTGATCCGTCTCTCAGTTGGTATTGAAGATGTGGATGATTTGATTGCAGACCTTGCGCAGGCACTCGAAGCGGTGTAAAATAAAATCAGGATACTCCGGTATAGGGAAGATGACCGGGGACAGAAAAGGAGAAAGGCATCATGAGCAAAGCACAGGAGCTTATTAAAAAAGAAGGACTGGTGGGAATGATCATCACCGATCCCTATAACATGAGACACATCAGTGGTTTCCGCGGAGGAGAGGGTGCACTGTACGTATCTGCCACCCAGCAGGTCCTGATTACAGATTCCCGTTATACGGAACAGGCAGAAAAAGAAAGTGATTTTACCATTGTTCAGGAACATCGCGGACATACCAGAGAGCAGATTTTTGCAGAATGTCTGGAAAAAGAAGAAGGCACACTGGCAATCGGATACGAAGATCAGTCGCTGCTTTGCAGCCAGTTCGACAAGATGAAAAAAGCACTTCCGGTTAAAGAGTGGGTGCCAATGGGGGGAAAAGTGGATGCACTTCGCAGAATCAAAACTGCAGAAGAAATCGAATATCTGGCACAGGCAGAGCATATCGGTGATGTTGCATTTTCCAGGATCCTGGATTTTCTGAAACCGGGAGTCAGTGAACTGGAAGTGGCAGCGGAACTGGAATATCAGATGAAAAAAGCAGGAGCAGAAGATCTCGGATTTAATACTATTATTGCTTCCGGACTGAACTCCTCTATGCCACATGCGATTCCGGGCAGAAAGAAACTGGAAGCCGGAGACTTTGTAACGATGGATTTCGGATGCAAGTATGAGGGATACTGCTCTGATATGACAAGAACTGTAGTAATCGGAAAAGCCAATGATAAACAGAAAGAGATCTACAACGTGGTTCTGGAAGCACAACTGGCTGGCCTTGCTGCTGTAAAAGCCGGAAAAACAGGTAAGGAAGTGGATAAGGCCGCCAGAGATATCATTACAAAAGCTGGTTACGGTGACTGTTTTGGTCACAGTCTTGGTCACAGTGTGGGTCTGTTTATTCATGAGAAACCAGGACTTGCTCCGTCTGATGAAACCGTGCTGCAGGCAGGTATGATCGAAACTGTGGAACCGGGTATCTATGTACCGGGATTCGGCGGCGTTCGTATTGAAGATATGGTACTGGTTACCGAAACAGGTTGCAGAAACCTGACGGGTTCTCCGAAGGAACTGATTGAACTGTAAAGCCCAGCCTGGTCACAGGAAAGCAGAAGATCAGTAGTCAGATAATAAGAATGTATGCATAAAAAGGAAGAGATATCTGTGAAAACAGATACCTCTTCTCTTTTTTTATGCGAGCAACGAACCAAAGTCCTGCTTGCACGAGACCTTGGCGATTGCCGCAAAAACGTTTAAATAATTATGCAGCTGTGCGGAAAATAGCAACTCTGTGTTTATCAAGAATTGTATACACAATCATGCCCAGAATTCCACAGGAAATCACTTCTCCGATACCGACCGTACCCATCAGGAACGGAATCGGAAGCGGTACCTGATAGCCGTAGTGAAGAACAAAGGGAACGATCAGGATATTGGAAATGATCGGTGGCAGTGGAGCCAGAAATTTGTTCCGGTTGCGGAGCAGATAGGTGAAGCAGGCGCCCAGTAAGGTGGCGATACTGCCGAAGATGATATCCGGAAGGATACATCCGCCAAGAATATTACTGATCAGGCATCCCACGAACAGACCGGGGATAGCTGCAGGCGTAAATACCGGAAGGATGGTCAGTGCCTCTGAGACACGCACCTGTACCTCTCCATAGGAAAACGGTGCCAGAATCACGGTCAGAACCACATAGATTGCTGCGATCATCGCAGATTGTGCGAGGAACAATGTGTTACTTTGTTTTTTCATATTCAGTTTCTCCTTTAGTTTTGTTTTACGAGTGGAAGGTCACGAACACTCGATTCATTTTCACGCGGCTTTTGAGTCAGACAGACATGGGTACATGGATATCTGGCGAATGCGTGGAGGCATATACTGAAAGTATATGACCTACGCCGGAAATCGGCGGTCAGCCTGTAAGACCTTGTTTTTATGGGCTTTGCGACAGGTCAGAATATAGCATATCAGCTGACAAAAAGCAAGAGGATTTTATAAAAAAATAAAATTTGAGAAATACAACTTGTAAAGTTGTGCATACAAGTTATAAGATAGAGGAAAGAATACAGGCAGGAGGTGTGTATTACGGAGAAAGGGAAAAAATATATGTCCCTGATGGAAGAATTGAAAAGTAAGATTCTTTCCGGTGAGATCCGACCCGGCGCGAAGCTGCCATCGGAAAATGAACTGGCGCAGGAATATGAGATCAGCCGCCATACAGTGCGAAAAGCATTGGCGATTCTGGTAACAGACGGATATATTACAACAAAACATGGCAAAGGAACTTTCTGTTCCGACAGGATGGCGCACCGGAAGAATTCGAAAAATATTGCAGTGATTACGACTTATATTTCCGATTACATTTTTCCACGTCTGATCCAGGGGATGGATCGGGTACTGACAGAACAGGGATACAGTATCATGCTGAAAAATACCGGAAACAGCCGGCAGAAAGAAGCACAGTGCCTCGAAGACATCCTGACCAAGGATGTGGACGGACTGATCATCGAACCGAGCAAAAGCCAGATTTTGTGCAGAAATATGCCTCTGTATGAGCAGCTTGACCGTATGGGCATCCCGTATGTCTTTATCCAGGGAAGCTACCTGCAGATGAAAAATAAACCGACGATTCTCCTGGATGATGCGAAAGGTGCGTACCTGCTGACAAAATATCTGATCGATACAGGACATCGACAGATCGCCGGTGTTTTCAAAGCAGATGACAGCCAGGGGGCAGAACGTCACAAAGGATATGTCAAAGCACTGCAGGAAGCAGGAATGTCTTATCAGCCGGAACTGGTGGTGTGGTTTCATACCGAAGACCGAAAGGTAAAACCTGCGGTGATGGTACAGATGATGCTGGAGGCGGAACTTCCGATTGATGCAGTGGTCTGCTACAACGACCAGATTGCGGTGGAAGTGATCCGGATGCTGGAACGGATCGGGAAAAAAGTACCGGAGGATCTGTCCGTGACAGGCTACGATGATTCGATGATCGCAAGAACCGGTCCGGTGGAATTGACGACGGTGTCTCATCCACAGGAAAAACTTGGCGAGATGGCAGCAGAACTTCTGCTGGAACTGCTTCATGGGATACCACCCGAAGAATCCAGAGTACTTCGCCTGATTGAACCGGAGCTGGTGATCCGAAAGTCTTGTATGAAACGCCGGTGAGAGGAGAATAAAAGAAAACGCTGGCAGCAGGCATCCGGAGTTTTTCAGAAAAAGGAAATAGAAAACATCAGTAACAGATAAAAATCGAACAAAAAACCTGTTTGATAAAAAAATAAAAACGAGCAAAATAAGGAGGAATTTTTTACATGAAAACAGCAAAAAATTATAAGTTCTGGTTTGCAACCGGATCACAGGATCTGTATGGAGATGAGTGTCTGCAGAAAGTAGCAGAACATTCGAAAATCATTGTAAATGAACTGAACAAATCCGGGATTCTTCCATATGAAGTGGTATGGAAACCAACCCTGATCACAAATGAAGTCATCCGTAAAACATTTAATGATGCAAATGCAGATGAAGAATGTGCGGGTGTGATCACCTGGATGCATACGTTCTCCCCGGCAAAATCCTGGATTCTGGGATTGCAGGAATACCGGAAACCACTGTTGCATCTGCATACGCAGTTCAATGAAGAAATTCCATATGATACGATTGATATGGACTTTATGAATGAAAATCAGTCTGCTCATGGCGACCGTGAATATGGACATATCGTATCCCGTATGGGAATTGTCCGTAAAGTTATTGTCGGACACTGGGCAGCAAAAGAAGTGCAGGAAAAGATCGCTTCCTGGATGCGTACTGCAGTCGGTGTCATGGAAAGCAGCCATATCCGTGTGATGCGTATTGCGGATAATATGAGAAATGTAGCGGTTACCGAGGGCGATAAAGTAGAAGCGCAGATCAGATTCGGCTGGGAAATAGACGCTTATCCGGTTAATGAAATTGCAGAAGTTGTACAGGCAGTTGGAAAAGGTGATGTGGATGCGCTGGTAGAAGAATATTACAGTAAATACCAGATTCTGTTAGAGAGACGCGATCCGGAAGAATTCAAAAAACATGTAGCCGTACAGGCACAGATCGAGATCGGTTTTGAGAGATTCCTAGAAGAGAAGAATTATCAGGCGATTGTTACTCATTTCGGTGATCTTGGCGCACTGCAGCAGCTGCCGGGTCTGGCCATCCAAGCGACTGATGGAAAAAGGTTATGGATTCGGTGGTGAAGGTGACTGGAAGACCGCAGCATGGTACGTCTGATGAAGATCATGACTACAGGCAAAAAAGACGCAAAGGGAACTTCCTTTATGGAAGACTATACATACAATCTGGTTCCGGGAAAAGAAGGTATTCTGGAAGCACATATGTTGGAAGTATGCCCAACCATCGCAGACGGTCCGATTTCCATCAAGGTGAATCCGTTGTCTATGGGTGACAGAGAAGATCCTGCAAGACTGGTATTTACCTCGAAAACCGGTCCGGCTATTGCAACATCTCTGATCGATCTTGGCGATCGTTTCCGTCTGATCATCAACGATGTAGATTGCAAGAAGACAGAAAAAGAGATGCCGAAACTGCCGGTAGCAACCGCATTCTGGACTCCGCAGCCAGATCTTGCCACAGGTGCAGAAGCATGGATTCTTGCAGGAGGAGCACACCATACCGCATTCTCCTACGATATCACCGCAGAACAGATGGGCGACTGGGCAGAAGCGATGGGTATCGAAGCAGTTTACATTGATAAAGATACGCAGATCAGAAATTTCAAGAACGAACTGAAATGGAATTCTATGTATTATAAACTGAACAAATAATCGTTCCAATAACAGAATGGAGAAAAAAATGACAGATAAAAATCAGATTATAAAAGAGATCCGGGCTGGGGAAACCAGCCTGGGAATCGAATTCGGTTCCACCAGAATCAAAGCGGTTCTGGTAGGCAAAGAGCATGCACCGATCGCTTCCGGAAGCTATGAGTGGGAAAACCAGCTGGTAGACGGCATCTGGACATACAGCCTGGAAGATATCTGGAAAGGATTGCAGACCAGTTATCAGGAACTTGCAAAAGATGTAAAAGAACAGTACGGAGAGATCCTGACAAAGATCGGATCCATGGGATTCAGTGCCATGATGCACGGCTATATGCCATTTGACGAAGAGGACAATCTTCTGGTACCGTTCCGTACCTGGAGAAATAATATCACCGAGCAGGCGACCGATGTACTGACCCCGCTATTTGGTCAGCAGATTCCACAGAGATGGAGCATCGCACATCTGTATCAGGCCATCTTAAACGGTGAAGAACATGTAAAAGATATCACATTTTTCACTACACTGGCCGGTTATATCCACTGGAAACTGACCGGGAAGAAAGTTCTGGGTGTCGGCGACGCTTCCGGTATGTTCCCGATCGATTCGGAAACCGTAGATTATAACCAGAAGATGGTAGAACAGTTCGATGAACTGAAAAAAGAAAAAGGATATCCATGGAAACTGAGAGAGATCCTGCCACAGGTACTGTCTGCAGGAGAAGACGCAGGTACGCTGACCGAAGAAGGTGCAAAACTTCTGGATGTAAGCGGTAACTTGCAGCCGGGCAGTCTGGTATGCCCGCCGGAAGGTGACGCAGGAACCGGTATGGCAGCGACTAACAGCGTAGCAGTACGCACCGGTAACGTATCCGCAGGTACTTCTGTATTTGCCATGATCGTCCTGGAAAAACCACTGTCAAAGGTATACGGAGAAATTGATATGGTGACAACACCGGACGGTATGCCGGTAGCTATGGTACATTCTCAGAACTGTACCTCAGATCTGAACGCATGGGTGAACTTGTTCCGGGAGAATCTGGAAAGTTTCGGCGTGAAAGTAGATACTAATACACTGTACGGTACTTTATATAACAAAGCCTTAGAGGGAGATGCAGACTGCGGCGGACTGCTTCCATACTGCTATTTTTCCGGAGAACATATTACACACTTTGAAGAGGGACGTCCGTTATTTGCGCGTACACCGGACAGCAAATTTACCCTGGCGAACTTTATGCGAAGCCACCTGTTTACAAGTGTGGGTGCGCTGAAACTGGGTATGGATATCCTGTTAAAAGAAGAAGGTGTGGTTGTAGATAAGCTTCTTGGGCACGGTGGTTTCTTCAAGACAAAAGGTGTGGGACAGAAAGTGATGGCGGCAGCGGTCAATGCGCCGGTATCCGTGATGGAAACAGCAGGAGAAGGCGGTGCCTGGGGAATCGCTCTTCTGGCTGCTTACCGTAAAAATAAAACAGAAGGCGAGAGCTTGCTTCTTATCTGGAAGAACAGGTATTTGCAAAAGAAGAAAGTGTACAGATTGCACCGGATCCGAAAGATGTGGAAGGATTTGAAGCTTTTATGGACAGATATAAAGAGGGACTGGAGATTGAGCGTGCAGCAGTAGTACATCTGCACTAGGCAGGAGGAAACTATGTTAGAAGAATTAAAAAAAACGGTATATGAAGCCAATATGCTGCTTCCAAAATACAATCTGGTAACATTTACCTGGGGAAATGTCAGCCAGATTGACCGGGAAACCGGCTATTTTGCCATCAAACCCAGCGGTGTGGACTATGACAAACTGACACCGGACGATATGGTGATCATGGATCTTGAGGGAAATAAGATCGAAGGAAGATACAATCCATCCTCTGATACACCTACTCATCTGGAATTGTACCGTGCATTTCCAAAGATCGGCGGTGTGGTACATACGCACTCTCCATGGGCAACCAGCTGGGCACAGGCAGGAAGAGGAATCCCGTGTTACGGAACCACCCATGCAGATTACATGTACGGAGAAATCCCGTGCGTGCGCTGCCTGACAAAAGAAGAGATCGATACGGCGTATGAGAAAAATACAGGACTTCTGATCGTAGATTACTTCAAAGATAAAAATTATGAAGCAGTACCTGCAGTTCTGTGCAAAAATCACGGACCATTCACTTGGGGAAAAGACGGACACGAAGCGGTTCATAATGCGGTCGTACTCGAAGAAGTTGCAAAGATGGCGGCACGCTGTGAGATGATCAATCCGCAGGTGAAACCGGCACCGCAGGAATTGCAGGATAAACATTATTACCGGAAACACGGAGCAAATGCATATTACGGACAGAAATGAAAAAGAAAACGGCAGGCATCGACAGTAATTGACAAAAAATAATGCAAATGGTATCATTTACGCTGGTACATCGAAAACGATGTACCAGTAATAAGTAAACCAATAAAAAGGAGGCTGTCGGGCGTGTCAGCAGACGATAAAGAGCAGGAAGAGGCAACGCGGGAAAAAAAAGCCGAAAATGTCCAAAAAGAAGAAAGGTGCGATTGTTGCCGGGATTTTTCTGGTGCTGATTGTGATCATTGCCGGAGTTGTATATTATATGGGACATCGATATTATACAAAAACCAACTATATGACGGATGATGAAGTTCAGGCATTGATTGAAAAACAGAAAGAAGAGCAACAGGAGAAAGAAACAGAGGAAGAAACGACGGTAGAGGAAGAAGTGGATCCGGAATTGCTGGAGGCACAGCAGAACATGGCACAATATGCATCTGCGGAGCCAATCACTACGGATGGAAATGTATACAATATTATGCTGGTTGGTCTGGATACGACAGATAAAGGCTGGATTGGGAACTCAGACTCTATGATTCTGATCTCTGTTAACTATCGTCTGGAACAGATTTCCATGATTTCCCTGATGCGTGATACCCATGTAATGATTCCGGGAATCGGATACCGTAAGTTGAATGCCACGTATCCCAATGGTGGAGGACCATTGCTTGTCAAGACCGTAGAAGAGAATTACAAGATTGATGTAGACCGATATGTTACGGTGGATTTTGGTTCGATGATCGATATTATCGATGAAATCGGTACCATCGAAATTACTTTTACCCCAAAAGAAGCAGAAAATGCAAACAAAAGTATCAAACAGCAGTGCAGGATACTGGGATTAAAATCTAAAAAATATCTGATTCCGGGTGAGGGAACCTATGAATGTAATGGTATGCAGGCGGTGGCTTATGCACGTATCCGAAAAGTAGGTAATTCCGATTATCAGCGCACAGAACGTCAGAGAGAGGTACTGTTAAAACTTCTTGATAAAGTAAAGGCTATGAGCTTTGAAGATCTGGATCGTCTGGCAACCCGTCTGCTTCCGTTACTGACACATAACGTACCGGAAAGTGAATTCTGGGGTTTACTGGCAAAAGCGCCGACATTGATGAAGTATAAAATTATTTCCGATCGCATTCCTTATGATGGTATGTATCATGGCTACAACGGGGATCTCGTTCCGGACTGGGAGCCTACCGTACGAAAATTGAAAGAGACGATTTATGGTGCGGATGTACTGGATGAGGAAGGAAATGTGGTGACACCGACGCAGGAGACAGAAACAGCGGATACCACAACCGGAAGTGAAACAGATACACAGAATACAGAAGCAACAGGCGATTCCGGTCAGATTACCATGGAAGCAGAAATCGGAACGGGAGATTCGTCCGCACAGATTATCCGTGGAAATGATGCAGATGGGCAGGTAGAGGAAAGCCTGCAGAATAACAGTGGGAAAAAAGCTGCTGTGATAGCGGATAATACAGGTACCGCGGAGAGTACAGGCGGAACGATGAATGAAAAAAAACTGAAGAATCCGTATACTGATCCGGTCTTTGTCCTGCGGGTTCCACAGGCACCGGAGGAAGAGGATAGCAAACTGGTCGACGGTGATTATCAATGGCAGAAACCTAAAGTGAGCAAGGGAATCCAATAATAAAAAGAGCAGAAAATTTTATGGAGCACATAAAGTTTTCTGCTCTTTTTGTGGGAAATGAGTTAAAATCCGTGGGTGCATAAGATCCTGGCTTCTGCGACAACAGCAAAATCCGGTGTGGTATGTTTTGTCTGGTTTGTAGTTGAAAATCAGACAACAATCTGTCATACTAAGGGAAGTGAAGAAATGTATTTCTGAAATATCAGATACCGAATTTTCAGGGATACAGGAAAGAAGGGCTAATAATGAAGGTATTTGCACATCGAGGATTCAGCGGAAAATATCCGGAAAATACTATGCTGGCATTTAAAAAAGCGGAAGAAGTTGGCTGCTATGGCATCGAGTTGGATGTCCAGCTGACGAAAGACGATGAGATCGTGATCATGCATGATGAGACCATTGACCGAACGACCAGTGGAACAGGAAATATTCGTGATTATACGTATCAGGAATTGTGTCTTGTTGACTGCTACGGAAAGTTTGAAGGAAAATATGACTTTCAGCGGATTCCAACGCTGCGGGAGTATCTGACCTGGGTAAAGGATACGGGACTGGTTACCAATATTGAACTGAAAAACAGTGTGTATTACTACGAACACCTGGAAGAAAAAGTAATCGATATGGTGCGGGAATTCCAGATGGAAGACCGCGTGATTTTTTCTTCCTTTAATCTGGTATCCATCAACAAATGCAAGAAAATGCTGCCGGAAGTTCCAATGGGATATCTGATGGAAGCACGGATGGATAATATGGGATTTTTCACAGAAGAAAATGGTGTGGAATATTATCATCCGGATAAGAACTTCTGACAGAAGAGATGGTGCGGGATTGTCATGCGCATGGGATTGGTGTCAATGTGTGGACTGTCAACAAAAAAGAACTCATGGAACAGTTAAACAACTGGAACGTCGATGGTATTTTCACAAATTTCCCGGATCGGGCCAAAGAACTGGGACTTGAAAATAAAAAATCGTAACTGTCCGTATCTTTCACAACGGCTGTTGAATAGTAAAAAAACTAATGTCCTGTTCTAAAAAAGGCATAAAAGTTTCATATTTTTTTAAGAATTCAATTATTGCGGTGAAAAGCATTCGTCTGTATAATAGTCATAACTGATACTCTCTACAGAAAACAGCAAAACAGACATAAAAAAAGCAGAGTAATAAAAGAAAAATCAGATAATATGAAAAATAAGCAACGTAATTATCGAAAAGTCTAACAGCTACGAATAAAAGGACAGGAGGAAAGAATATGGCGGGATTTAAATTAAAGTAACACCGGAGATGGAAAGCTTAACACAGGTATGTGTGGAAAACAGTAAGATGGATCCGTCTCTGTATGGAAAATACGATGTGAAACGTGGGCTTCGTGATGTCAACGGAAAAGGTGTGCTGGCAGGTCTGACACAGATTTCGTCCATTTATTCCACAGATGTGGTGGATGGGAAAACAGTTCCCTGTGAAGGAAGATTATACTATCGCGGGTATGATATCCATGAACTGACGCAGGGATTTTTAAGAGAACAGCGTTTTGGATTTGAAGAAGTTACTTATCTGCTGTTATTCGGAAAGCTGCCCAACGAAAAAGAACTGGCAGACTTTAAGGTCCTGCTGGCGGGCCAGCGATCTCTGCCTAAGAACTTTGTCCGCGATGTTATCATGAAAGCACCGACCAAGGATATGATGAATACGTTATCCAGAAGTGTGCTGACGTTATATGCCTATGATCATAATGCGGATGATACTTCTTTGCCGAATGTCCTACGTCAGTGTCTGAATCTTATCAGTGTTTTTCCGATGCTGTCGGTCTACAGTTATCAGGCATACAATCATTATATCAAAGGAAAAAGTCTGTATATCCATAATCCGGATCCGAAACTTTCTGTTGCAGAAAATATTTTGCTGATGCTTCGTCCGGATATGCAGTATACGCAGTTAGAGGCAACGATTCTGGATCTTGCACTGGTGCTGCATATGGAACATGGTGGTGGTAATAACTCAACATTTACCACTCACGTTGTGACTTCTTCAGGAACAGACACGTATTCGGCAGTAGCAGCCGCCCTGGGTTCCCTGAAAGGACCGAAGCACGGTGGTGCCAATATCAAAGTAGTCCAGATGTTCAAAGACATGAAAAAACAGGTGAAAGACTGGACGGATGAGGAAGAAGTAGGAGCTTACCTTCGCGCGCTGCTTCATAAAGAAGCTTTTGATAAAAAAGGCCTGATCTATGGAATGGGGCACGCTGTATATTCCATTTCCGATCCGAGAGCAGAAATCTTCAAAGGGTTCGTACAGAAACTGGCCCATGAAAAGGGCAAAGACAAAGACTTTGCGACATTTACAGATGGTAGAACAGCTGGCACCGAAGATTATTGGAGAAGAGCGTCATATTTATAAGGGTGTAAGTGCCAATGTGGACTTCTACAGCGGATTTGTGTACAGCATGCTGGATCTTCCGACCGAGCTGTTCACACCAATGTTTGCCATTGCACGTATCGTCGGCTGGAGTGCACACCGGATGGAAGAACTGATCAATATGGATAAGATTATCGTCCGGCTTATAAAACAGTAAAAGAAGAAGAAATTTACCGTCCTCTGGAAGAACGATAAACAAAGAAGAAAGGAAGCGTTATAAACATGAAACGAGCAGGTCTGGTACTGGAAGGTGGAGCAAACAGGGGTGTTTTTACCAGCGGAGCACTGGACTATCTGATGGAACAGGATTTTTATATCCCGTATGTGGTTGGAACTTCCGCGGGTGCGTGCAATGCGGTGGATTATGTGTCAAGGCAGCCACTGCGTACAAAGAACTGTACCATTATTACGGATAAGAAGAAGCGTTATATAACAATAAAAAATACACTGAAGACGGGAACATTGCTGGATATGGATCTGATTTTTGAAAAATATCCGAATGAAATCTTTCCGTTTGATTTTGATACTTTCCTGAATTCGGACATGCAGTGCGAGATGGTGGTGACCAACTGCATTACAGGAAAAGCGGAATATCTGAGCGAACACTCCAGTGCAAAACGGATGATGGATATCTGCAGAGCGTCGTGCAGTATGCCGCTGGCGACGAAAACAGTATTTGTGGACGGCATTCCGTATGTGGATGGTGGAGTGGCCGATTCCATCCCCATCATCCATTCCCTGAAGACAGGACATCAGAGAAATGTAATCATTCTGACCAGAAATAAAGGCTATCGGAAACATTCCAGCGGAAAACAGGACCGTCTGTTTGAACTCGCTTACGGAAAGAAATATCCGAAACTGGTCGAAGTACTCGAACAGCGTGCAAAAGTCTATAACAAGACGTTGTATTATATTGACAAATGGGAAAAAGAAGGAAAAGTATTTGTTCTCAGACCGGAGATCGAGCCGGTAGCCCGTCTGGAGCGGGATACACAGAAGCTGGAGAACTTTTATCAGCATGGTTATGATCTGATGGAAGAGAAATTTGAGGAAATGAAATGGTTTTTAAACCGTTGATTAGAGGGAGAACAAAAGATGCTGTTTGAAACATTTTATCCGGATACCTGGGTGGATTCCACCTATCAGATTGATTTTGATGAACTGTATAAAAAAGGATACCGTGCCTTATCTTTGATATCGACAATACTCTGGTACCTCACGGAGAACCGGCAGATGAACGGGCGAAAGCGTTGTTTGCGCATCTGAAAGAGCTTGGTTTTTCCTGCTGTTTGTTGTCGAACAATCAGCTGGAGCGTGTGCAGATGTTCAACAGAGATGTGCAGGTGCATTATATCGAGGATGCACATAAGCCTTCCCGCAAAAATTATCTGAAAGCGATGGAACTGATGGGCACGGATTTGTCTGATACTGTGTTTATCGGTGATCAGCTGTTTACTGATGTGTATGGGGCAAAGAGGACAGGAATGGCGAATATCCTTGTGAAACCGATCCATCCGAAAGAAGAGATTCAGATTATACTGAAACGGTATCTGGAGAAAATTGTTTTGCATTTTTATCAGAAAAACAGGAAATCTGGTCGTATTTGAAAAAATTAGTTGAAAAATCCCTGTAGTTATTATAGAATATGAGTAGCCAAGCTCAAATATATTAAGAAGGCAGATACCCGGAAATCACCGGGTATTGTGAGTTATAAGGAGGAATATCATATGATTTCAGCAGGAGATTTCAGAAACGGTGTAACATTGGAAATCGATGGAAACGTTGTTCAGATTCTCGAATTTCAGCATGTAAAACCTGGTAAAGGTGCAGCTTTCGTAAGAACAAAATTAAAAAATGTCATCAACGGTGGTGTGGTAGAAAAAACTTTCAGACCTACTGAAAAATTCCCACAGGCTCGTATCGACAGAGTAGATATGCAGTATCTGTATGCAGATGGGGATCTGTTCAACTTTATGAACATGGAAACTTATGATCAGATGGCAGTTGATAAAGATACTGTTGGCGATTCTCTGAAATTTGTAAAAGAGAACGAAACTGTTAAAGTATGTTCTTATAACGGAAGTGTATTCGCTATCGAGCCGCCTCTGTTTGTAGAACTGGAGATCACTGAAACAGAACCTGGATTCAAAGGTGATACCGCTCAGGGTGCTACAAAACCTGCAACTGTTGAAACAGGCGCACAGGTAAACGTACCTCTGTTTGTAAATCAGGGAGATAAAATCAAGATCGATACCAGAACAGGTGAATATCTGTCCAGAGTATAAGATTTAACAGTCGAAATTAATAACAGATCGTAAAGCCCCCGGAAATCCTGTATTTTCCGGGGATTTGTTATGTTATGGGCTTTAGCCTGTTGAGTGAGATGGAGTTTTTCGCTGTTCCGAAAAATGGAATTTCACTCAACATTTAACCACCCGCTATGCGGGTGCGCGTCGATTGTTATACAAAAAAATTACCTTTCGATTTACAATAAAGTTGTTCAGGCTATATTGCAGAAAGGAAAGGTAATTTATGGCGAAGAAAGAAAATTCACTCGCACATACGAAATGGATGTGCAAATATCATATCGTCTTCACACCAAAGTATAGACGAAAAGTAATTTACAATCAATACAAAGAGGACATAAGAGATATTATAAAGCAACTGTGCGGTTATAAAGGTGTTGAAATTATTGAAGGACATCTAATGCCAGATCATATCCATATGTTAGTAAGTATTCCGCCAAAGATAAGCGTATCATCATTTATGGGATACTTAAAAGGGAAAAGTGCGCTTATGATATTCGATAAACACGCAAACTTAAAATATAAATTTGGAAATCGTCATTTCTGGGCAGAAGGATATTATGTTAGCACAGTCGGATTAAATGAGGCAACAATAAAAAAATATATCCAGGAACAAGAAAAGCACGACATTGCAATGGATAAGTTAAGTGTAAAAGAATATGAAGACCCTTTTAAGGTTAATGCCAAGTAGTAACAATGCCCCTTAAGGGGAAGCGACGAGTCAAGAGCAATATGGCTTGAACGGAGCTGTGGGAAGGCTGTGTAAACAGAATTCCCATAGCCGAAAGAGAAAGCCAGCGCCTTGAGACGCTGGCTAGTAACAAGCTTATAGCCCTAGAGCAAACCACCCGTTGGACGGGTGGTCCTGATTTGGAAACAGAAATATGCCGGTGGAAGAAAAAGAGATTATGCAGTATAATAAGGGAAAACGGGAGAGGAGTAACTGAATGAAGAAAAAAATCATAGGAAGTGTGCTGGTTCTCGGAATCGTTGCGGCTGCAGCAGGTCTGTTTGTACCAAATGCAGTACAGAAGATAACAAAAGAAAGCGTAATTACTTCCTCGCAGCTGGAAAAAGCGGTGGATATCAGTGAACTGTCCACGGCAGAGTTCATATACAACGGGATCGCAGACAAGTACAGTGATGGAAACCTGGAAGAAACCGAGTGCCATATCGCGTATGCCTCCACGGTGAAAGTAGGAATCGCGCTGGATCAGATAACATTTACCATTGATGAGGAAAAGAAAACGGTAACGCCGGTACTGCCGGAAATTACGGTAAATACAGTAACCGTGGATCCGGATTCGCTCAGTTTTATCCCACAGAATCCAGATGTGGAGCTGAAAGATATCATGACGGTGTGCAAGGAAGATGCCCTAAAGGAAGCGAGTGAGTCAAAAGAACTCTATCAGACGGCCGAAGAAAATCTGCAGTCAGCCATCGAAGCACTACTCTCGCCGATCCTGAAAAATGCAGGATATACGATGCAGTGGGATATATAGAAGACCTTGAAATTTGCCGGGGAGGAAAGCAAAATGAGAGTACGAAAGATAACAAAAACATGGATGCTTCTCGTTGGGACCGTTGTTCTTTGTCTGACAGGATGCGGAAAAGAAACACAGACTGCTGATTTTTCAGGGGTTACTTCGGTGTGTGAACTGGCCACTTTGAAGTGTTATTATCATAATGTTGCGAAAGCGGAGACGGAAGCAAGTGGCATTTTCGCAAAATGGCTGAAAACCGGATATAAGAAAATCTGGACGGAATACAGTGGGATCATTGAATATGGCATCGATATCAGTCAGGTCACAGTATCGGAACCGGACAAAAACGGTGTGGTGACCGTGACGATGCCGGATGCACAGGTTTTGAATGTAGATGTGGATGAAGATTCTATTGGTACCCCGCTGACCGATACCGGTTTTCTGACCAGTGTTACCACAGAAGAGAAAACAACGACACTGGCGGGTGCGCAGGAAGCGATGGAGCAGCAGGCAAAAGAAAATACAGAGATGCTGTCGCAGGCAAAGGCACGGGCGAAGACGCTGATCGAGGAGTACATAAAAAATGTGGGTGAGAGCATCGGTGAGGAGTATACGGTAGAGTGGAAAGATGCAGAGCCGGGAATGACGGAGAGTGAGAAAAAGTAAGAAAATAGATAAGGGGAATGTAAGAACAGGGCTTTACCATAGTTTTGAAAATACTGTGGTAAAGCCTTTTATAGTAGATTATTATTGCCTGTTTGACAACCAGAACCTCTGAAATCGCCATGAAATATCTGATAAATACTTATTTTATTGGATTTTCGGGAGCGAAAGTTCTTGCAACTCCGTCTAATGTATGTAAACCTTAAAGAAAAGCACCGTTTTTTGTGACGTACAACAGAAAGGACAACGAATGGAAAGATTAATCAGTCAGGCAAGGAAGGGAGATCCGGATGCTTTTACGGCACTAATGGAGAGTCAGATGCAAAATATGTATAAGGCGGCGCGGTCGGTTCTTTGCAACGATGAAGATATTGCGGATGCGATTTCAGATACGATTCTTGTGTGCTGGGAAAAATTTTCCCAGTTGAAGGAAGACAGATATTTTCGTACCTGGATGACCAGGATCCTGCTGAATAAATGTACTGATATCCTGCGAAAAAGAAAGCAGATGGTCTGGATGGACGAGATTCCGGAGACACCGGATGTGGACGCTGGGTTTGAAAACAGTGAGTGGAAAGAGGCACTGAACAGTCTGTCGGAGAATTTTCGACTGGTGGTGATGCTGTATTATATCGAAGGATTTAAGACCAGTGAGATCAGTCAGATTCTTGATATCCCGGAGGGAACCGTGCGCAGCAGGCTGGCGCGGGGACGGGAACAGCTGGCGGGACTTTTCCAGGTGAAGGTCGTGAATTAGGTGGACAGAAAGCTTAGAGCGTGTCTGAAAAATCATTTCCGCAATCTGCAAGCCCCACTTTGCGGTATATTTTACCCTCATTCGGTTGCCGTAGCCCGCTACGCCGCCTCATTCGGATAAAATCTCCCACAAACTGGGACTCGCAGCTCACGAAAAGCCTTTTACAAACACGCTCTAGGACTTTCCCTTGCGAAATTTCTGTGGAGAAGTTCCGTAGAGTTTTCGAAAAGTCCGGAGAAAGACCTTATAATTGGTAAGACCGTGTTTTTCCATCAGTGAAGTGATGGTATCGTCACAGGCAGAGAGATCTTTAGCCAGGTGAATGGTGCGGACATCGTTCAGATATTCCAGGAAGGTCTGACCAGTGTATTTTTTAAAAAGCCTGCAAAAGTATTCCCTTGAGACTGCGAGCAGGGAGGCTGCGGTATCCAGTGTCAGATTTTCCTGATAATGTTCCCGGATCCATTGCATGACACGGGTAATCCGCAGTCGGTCACGATCACTGTCGGCTGTGACAGTGGAAGCAGTAGTGGTGCAGTGATCCCGACAGAGAATATATAAAAATTCATATAATCTTGCGGTGAACAGCAGCTCATAATGGTGCGGCTGCTCCTGAAAAATAGTTTCCATGGCATGAAGAGCAGAAAAGAGCTGCGCGTTCTGCTTACTTTTTGTGTAAGGAATCAACGTATCAAATCGTAACTGATCAAAGTCCGGCAGATAAGAGCGAAGCTGTCTGGCAGAGATCTGGAGAATCAGATAGTGACAGCCCGGTGTTCTGGTCATGTGAAGATCTCCGGAGTTGATGATCATGAGATCGCCTGTATGAAGTTCATATTCCACGGCCTGTACAATAGCAGAAAGAACACCATCTTTAATGTAGAGAATTTCCACATATTCATGCCAGTGTGCCGGGAAGACTCCGGCGGGAGAGAGTACCGGCTCAAAGCGCACCTGAAGATGACCGGTTTCCCGAATCGTTTCATAATATTGCAATTCCATAAAACCTCCTGTTAAAAATGTAATAAGTGAATATATAATTCGAAAATATCAAATAAGAAACAAAAACTTTGAAAAAATCAATATCAAAAAATATGAAAAATATCAATATCGACCTAAAACAAGATAAAAAGATACTAGTATAATTTACAGAAAATAAGCGATAATAACATCAGAAGTCTGTGTCACAGAACATGGAGATTGTGACAGAAACAAGATAGAGTAACGCAGAAAATTGGGAGGTAAGTAACAGATGAAAGCAAAAGTGAGAACGTTCAGCGGAACAACATCCAACGAGATAACACAGCGTGAGATCGTTAACCGTGCCCTTGCAAGAAAAGCGGCAGCAGAAGGATTTGTCCTTCTGAAAAATGAGGGACATTTTCTTCCGGCCCCAAAAGGTGGAAAGATTGCACTGTATGGTGCGGGGGCAGTCAAAACTATCAAGGGAGGTACCGGTTCGGGTGATGTCAATGAGCGTGATTATGTGACCATCGCACAGGGAATGAAGAATGCCGGATACGAAGTAACTACAGAGGCTGGCTGGATTCTTATGTGAAGATCTATGATCAGGCAAGAGAAGACTGGAAGGCAGCGATCCTGAAAAAGGCAGAAAAGATGGAAAGTCCAAATGCGTTCTTTGAGGCCTATTCGTCCACCCCGTTCTTCATGCCGTGTGGAGAAAAAATCGATGTGGATGCAGCGAAAGCGGACGGTGCAGATACTGCTGTATTTGTTATGGCACGTATCGCAGGAGAAAATAAAGACCGTTTTGATAAAGAAGGAGATTATTTTATCTCCGAAGAAGAAAGAGTATTACTGGCACAGGTATGTGAGAGCTATAAAGATGTGGTGCTGGTGATCAATACAGGCGGTCTTATGGATCTCGCGTTTGCCGATGCATTTGACAATATCCGTTCCATCGTACAGTATGTACAAGCCGGACAGGAAGGAGGCAATGCATTTGCCGATGTGTTTACCGGAGCGGTGACCCCGTCCGGAAAGATGAACAGATACCTGGGCGAAACATACAATGATTATCCGGGTGCCGAAGTATACAGCTACAAGAGTGGCGATCTGTCGAAAGAACGATATGAGGAAGGAATCTTTGTGGGATACCGTTACTTTGATACCTTCCTGGTACCGGTTCGTTATGGCTTTGGTTATGGTATGTCTTATACCGATTTTGTGATCACAGCAGGAAAAGTAAGGGTCAGTAATCCGGGAACCATGGATCCGAAGATTTCTGTGGAAGTTACTGTGAAAAATACCGGTGATACTTATGCAGGAAAAGAGGTTGTACAGATCTACGTATCCTGCCCGCAGGGAGAACTGGTGAAAGAATTCCGAAGACTGGCAGGATTTGGCAAGACAAAACTGCTGGCACCGGGAGAAGAACAGCAGATGACGATTACGTTCCCGCTGTACCAGCTGGCATCTTACAGTGAGGATCAGGCAGCATGGATCCTGGAACCGGGCAAATACGGTATCTGGGTTGGTAATGAGTTAAATACTTCCGTACTCAGTGGTGCATTAGAACTGGATCAGGAAGCAGTGATGGTACAGTGTGAAAATATCTGTCCGTTAAAAGAAGAGTTAAAAGAGATCATGCCATTTGCTAAAAAGGTACAGGCGAGAGAACTGGCATGGCATGAGGAACTGAAAGCAAAAGGAATCGTGCCGGTTGCAGTGAAAGCAGCAGACATTCCAACGGAAAAAGTGGATTATCAGAAGATTCCGGAAGTGCTGCCGGGAAGAGCCGGAGAGATTGTTGAACAGATGTCCGAGGAACAGCTGGTGCAGATGGCTACCGGAGACCCTGGAAAAGATCAGGGTAATGCGCTTGGTTCAGCAGGTATCTCCGTACCGGGTTCTGCTGCAGAGACACCTCTGGTGGCAGCAGAAGAACCATGGAATGTGGCAAGTATCGCACTGGCTGACGGACCTGCAGGCCTGCGTCTGAAAAAAGAATATCAGGTAGAGAACGGCCGTATCGTTCCGACCGATTTCCTGTCTGCGCTGGAGGGCGGATTCTTCGCAGCATCAAAAGAGAAGAGAGGAACTTCTTATTATCAGTACTGTACCGCGATTCCGGTAGGAACTCTTCTGGCACAGACCTGGAATCTGGACCTTGTTCGTGAACTCGGTGAAATGATCGGCCACGAGATGGAACTGTTCGGTATCACCCTCTGGCTGGCACCGGGTATGAACATTCACAGAAATCCGCTGTGCGGAAGAAACTTTGAATATTATTCCGAAGATCCGCTGCTGGCCGGTATGATGGCTGCTTCCATGACACTGGGTGTACAGAAAGTACCGGGATGCGGAACAACGATCAAACATTATGCATGCAACAACCAGGAAGACAACCGTATGGGTTCGGATTCTATCCTGTCCGAGAGAACCCTCCGTGAGATCTATCTGAAAGGATTTGAGATTGCAATCAAGGATGCACAGCCAATGTCCATCATGACATCCTACAACCTGATCAACGGCGTACATGCTGCGAACTGTTACGATACCTGTACGAAAGCAGCAAGAGACGAGTGGGGATTTGCCGGAGCGATTATGACCGACTGGACAACCACTAACGTACAGATCCAGGGCGAGTGTACCGCAGCAGGCTGTATGAGAGCCGGCAATGACATGGTTATGCCGGGAATGGAAGAAGATCATGAAAACATCCGCAAAGAGCTGAAGGAAGGTACACTGGATATCCGTGAACTGAAGAGATGTATCTACAATACCGTAAATATCATCCTGCAGTCCAACCAGTATGAGGAGGCCGTAAGCTATGAAAATCAGTTTGACGGACTGGGTGAGTGGCTGACAGTAAAATAAATATGGAATAAGATTACGGGTGGTAATCTGTGATGTGATGAAAGTTCGCCGGAGGCAGTAGGTTCCGGCGGACTTTTTGCGTCCTGTAGGACAATCCTTGTTTTCACAGTAGCCACAGGTAAGGACGTTATGATATAATGAGCGTTAGCGAGCGGGAGTTATATACGGAGGAAACTGGATATGATGAGAAATAAAGAAGTACTGAATGAAATAAGAAAGCAGAGCCGGACTCTGATCGAAGAAAAACGTGATAAATTTGTCAAACAGAGCCTGCTTTCAGATGAATTCATCGATATGATGCAGAGAAACCGGAAACCGTTTGATCTTTTGATGTCCTATTATCAGTGTGCGATCATGGAGATCGAGACAAAATTTAAGGTGTTAAACGAAGAGTATTCTCTGGAATACGATAAAAATCCGATCGAAGGGATTAAAAGCAGAATCAAATCCTACGACAGTCTGTTAAAGAAGATCCGTAGAAAAGATATTCCGATGACACTGGAATCCATTGAGAAAAATATCACAGATATCGCCGGTGTGCGGGTCATCTGTTCCTTCCCGGCCGATATTTATGAAGTGGCAGACAGCTTTTTGCGACAGGATGATATTACGCTGTTAGAGCGCAAAGACTATATCCAGAATCCGAAACCAAGCGGCTACCGAAGTCTCCATCTGATTGTACAGGTTCCCATTTTCCTGCAGGATGAGAAAAAACCGGTGACGGTGGAAGTGCAGTTCCGTACGATCGCGATGGACTTCTGGGCCAGTCTGGAACATAAGATGCGTTATAAAAAGAACATTCCGGCTGAGCAGATGAAGTACTTACAGGACGAACTGTACGACTGTGCCGAACAGAGTGCGGCACTGGATAAACGAATGCAGAGTATCCGTAATCTGATCGCGGAGAACAAAGAAGAAGAGGAAGAAACAAAGGGATTTTTCCTTCCACTCTTTTAAAATTTCCAGAAGCAGACCGGTGAAAAATCTGAAAAAAACGAGAACTTTATGAAAAGCGTGTGAAATTGCTGTCAGCCGGGAAAAATCATGGTAGAATAAGTGTCAGTGAGTGAAAAGAAAGAGGGAATACTATGCCATATTATTTTTATGATGCAACTTATATACTGGTACTGATCGGTGCGCTGATCAGTATGTTTGCTTCCTGGAATGTGCAGAACACGTTTCGGGCGTACAGCAGAGTCTGGAACAGCAGAAACATCCCATCGCAGGATATTGCACAGATGATCCTTCACGATGCCGGAATCTATGATGTGCGGATCGAGCGGATCCGCGGTGATCTGACCGACCATTATTCGCCGAATGAAAAGGTTCTTCGTCTGTCGGATTCGGTATACGGATCGACCTCCGTAGCGGCGATCGGTGTGGCCGCCCATGAGTGTGGGCATGCGATCCAGCACCAGGAAGGATACGCACCGTTAAAGCTGCGTTCTTTCTCTGTACCGTTGGCCAATATCGGCTCCCGGCTTTCTTGGCCGATCATCGTACTGGGACTGATCCTGGGATGGTCCGGGTTACTGGAGATCGGTATTCTGTTATTTGTATTTGTGGTAGCTTTCCAGCTGATCACACTTCCGGTGGAATTCGATGCTTCTCACCGTGCCATTCGGATCCTCGAAGCAAAACAGCTCTTTGGCGATCAGGAATTACAGGGTGCGAAAAAAGTCCTGACAGCCGCAGCACTTACTTATGTGGCAGCACTTGCATCGGCGATCCTGCAGCTGGTCCGACTGATCCTGATTTCCAGACGGAATGATGACTGAGAAAAAATGAAAAAAACAGGAAAAGAATAAAACGGAAATATGAAACAGATACGCGTTCAGACAGGCAGGTAACAATGGAAACCTGGAATGTCTGAGCGGGCGTATTTGTTGTTCGTCGAAGTCTGTGAATGTAGAAAATAGCGAAGAGAATTTAAAGAATATAGTAAATATATCTTGAATTTCGAAAAAATATATGCATAATAATCAATAAATGGTAACCAAACAATTGACAAAAGAGACAGGTACAGGAGGCAAAATTCGAGTGACGACGGAAGAGCTTGTAAAACAGATCTGCAAAGAGCAGGGGATAAGTGTGGCAAAGCTGGCGGCTGCATTGGGGCAGTCACGACAGAATTTTTATAAAAAGTTACAACGGGATACGCTGACCGCGCAGGAATGGCAGGAGGCAGCGAAGGTACTGGGCGTGGAATTTGACCAGGGCTTCGTGCTTCCGGATGGAACCAGGATGGGAGTTTCCGAAAAAAGAGAGAAACGCACGGTACTGCCACTGATGGGAAGCGCATTTTTGCCTGGAAAAGCAGAAGAGACGGTGAAACAGTTTGAAGATCCTAAACTTCAGGAAATTGCACGGGGAGAACTGTATTTTTTCAGGGCACAGGCAGAATCCTGCATTCAGAGTGTGGAAAAATACCAGACCAGTGAAGATCCCATACTGCGTCTCTCCGCAGATATGCTTTCTACTTTTGCGAACTTTACCCTCGGGAATGGGAGGGAAGCGCAGATGGCAAGGAAAGATGTGGCACAGATCCTGAGAAAATATATGGAAAAAGAAGAAGATCCGGAAATCATAGCCTCCTGCCTGTTCGCATATTACGTGACCAGTGTTCTGATCCATATCCCGCCGGAAGAGGGAACACCACCACTGGATCGTTACCTTTCGTATCTTCCGGTCGGGCAGCGGCTGTTCGCTATCAGCATACTGGGACATGTGGCTTATCTGAACGGGGAGTATGCGCGGGCACAGGGAATGGTGCAGACTGCGATGGCAATGACAGAGAGGACATATCCAATCTCGATGATCTATCTGAATTGTGTGGCAGCCATGTGTCAGATTAATCAAAAGGATCAGGAGGGAGCCAGAGTATCGGTATCGACCGGCTGGGAGATGGCGAGAAAAGACAGATTCCTGGAACCGTTTATAGAATATCACGGATTGCTGCAGGGGGTACTGGAAGCCAGCATAAGAAAAAGTGAGCCGGAAGTCTATAAGAAACTGGTGGACGGGGTAATCGCTTTCAGCCGCGGCTGGATGAAAATCCATAACCCACAGATGCAAAAAGCAGTGACGGATCTTCTGACACCGCTGGAATATTCCATCGCGATGCTTGCCTGCAGGGACTGGACAAATCAGGAGATAGGAGAACATCTGGGACTTTCGGTGAATACGGTAAAACATTATGTATCCGGGATACTGGAAAAGTTACATATCGACAAAAGAGAGAAAATAAAGGAATTTGTAAATCAATAAGTGAAAAAAAGAAGTGTCTGTTTTTGAAACTATATAGAAAAAACAGGCACTTTTTTTCGATTGAACGGGCATGTTATGGCACTTCTGATTTTGATAAAATATAGAAAATGTGAAACTGTCAGATGCGAAAAGTGTTATCAGATACAAATTAAGCGCGAATATGGCAGTGAGGAAAATGCAAAAAGGAGAGGAAGTGTACATATGAAAAAACGTCTGATCAGTCTGTTACTGAGTGTGGCAGTACTTACGACATCCGTTCCGGTGTCGACATTCGCTGATCCTTCTGCCGGACAGGAGCCGGCGGTCTCATCGGAGGAGAGTCAGGAGAGGGGAATTGACTATAAGAAAAACGGGGGAACTTTTCAGGAGAACTATCAGGCTCCTTCGGAATATCCGGCTGCTGAGCTGCCGGGAGCGGAAGACATCAGAAAACCGGGGTATGAATTCGGTGGATGGTACGACAACCCGGAACTGACAGGGAAAGCGGTTACCGGTCTGGATACGGAAGATTATGAGGGGAATGTAGTTCTGTATGCCAGATGGATCGAACGGTATTATCAGGTGGATATTCCCAGTGAAGTATCTGTGGGGCAGGATTCTTTTACCCTGAAGGCAAAGTCCGGAGGTTTTTATGAGAACGATCAGCTCAGTGTGGCGGTACATTCGGAAAATGACTGGAAGCTGAAGTCCGACAACCATGAGGTGAGCTATGAGCTTCGCGATAAGGATACCAATAAGATCGTGGAAAATGATGCGGTTATCGCCAGCTTAAGTGCGGATACGAAGCAGACCAACAGAACGTTTGCTGCGGAACTGACTCAAAAAGCCAACTATACCGGTGATTACAGTGATCAGTTGAACTTTGATATTTCATTCAGGGAAACCGAATATACGATCCAGTATGTAACGGACGGAGGCATGGTTTACAGGGATAATCCGGATAAGCCCGGGGAAGTATGGAGATCACCCAGCAGAAACTTCCGGCGGGAACCACGCTGAATGATCTGCCGTTGGCAGTCCGAAAATCCAGTACCTTTGTCGGTTGGTGTTACGACCGGGAATGTACGGATTATGTGGACAGTGAAGACAGACTTCTCGGGGATCTTACGTTATATGCAGCGTATACCGATATGCAGCCGATGGAGTCCGTCACCATGGATACATATGCCCGTGCCTATGATGTGGCAACGGATTTTGCCATCGGCATCACCAATACCGGGGATGTACTGGATAATACAGAGATTCTTGCGGCATGCAAGATTAAAAATGTCAGCGACCCGTCGGAAGAGATCACGCTGGCAGTTACCCGGGGAGAGGACAATACCTGTACCGTCAGCAATCCAAATGGCTGGCAGCCGGGTGCTTCCTACAAACTGACGCTGAAAAATGATCAGCTGTATTTTACCGGATTTGACAAAACGATCCGGGAATATGATTTTACGGTTTACCGGGAAGAGACAAAAAATGTGGAACTGAACCGGGAGATCCGGTATATCCATACACGGGAACTGAGTAACCTGACCGTCAACGGAAAAGCGGCGGATTCCGTTTCTGTGGCAGTCATGACGGTAGGTGTAGACGGAGAGATTCAGGGAGAGGGAAGCGATACGACCGGTTCCTTTACCTATACAAAGGATTCGTTACAGACGGGGGATATCGTCGGTGTCTATTCCGGCGATGTGATCCCGTCCATGGATCTGGCAGCAGGTGACAACAGTGATGTCTCTTACTTTGAGATCACCGGATGCAACGGCAATCAGTACGAATACCGGGGAGCAAAGGCGGAAGATGTTTTATTTACGCCGGATGTATTTCCACTGGAAAAAGTAAAGATCAGGATGGAGATTCTGACAACCATTCGGTTACTGTGGCAGTCGGTGAACTGACCTTCGGAGATGACGAGATGAGTCAGGCACTGAATCTGGATGAAAGCACCACCGTGGATCCGGGTGACTACCTGGCACTGTATACCGATCTGAACAGCGGAACGCCGGAGTACGGAGAGATCACAAAAGTAGAGCAGAGTGGTACGGATTATATCCTGGCATATCAGACGGTTTCTTTCGAAGAGATGCAGGCGGCTATGGATGTGTATCAGAAGGACCAGGTGGAAGGAGACGATCTGTTAGAAGAAACAGACCGGGAGAACCTGGAAGAACAGATTCAGGTTCAGGCGATGGAGAGCGGATTCGCACAGGATGTGGCGGACCGGATCGGTGCTGCGGCGATCGCTACCGATTCCTTTGAAGAACTGGAAGCCTCTCTGGAGGAAGAACTTGGTGCGGATGTTTCTGTGAAATATACAGACGAAAATCAGAGTAACGAAACAGAAGAAGAAAATACTCTGATCGGGGATATCGCACCACAGAGTCTGCCGGAAAGTGACAGCCTGATTCCAAAAACTTATGCGAGAAAACCGGGAGGAACGGGAACCGGCAAACCGATCGTGACAGTCAGCCTGGGAACGGTCAGAGCCAATCTCGGTACAACACTGAAACATTTTGACGGAGATGTCAGCGGCGTGCATCTGGCACTGGAGATTCCGGTGCTGGTAAATATCCAGCTGAATGCCAATGCAAATATCCAGATCACTGTAACTTCCACCTTCGAGCAGGAAGTCCGGGTGGATATTAATGTAGACGGAAAAGCGGTCTGGAAAGTATGGAAGATTTTCCCGTATATCGCAGATTATAAGGTGACAGCGTCGCTGGATCTGTATGAGTATACCGGCATTGCTCTGGATGTGAACTTTAAGACTGTGGAGGGCGAGGGCAGTTCCGGAGGTTCCAACAAAGGCTCCAAACTGCGAAAAGGTGTCAATAAGATCGCCGGAGAGCTGAAGAGCATGATGGAAAACGGAGAAGAGTATATCACGGACAAGACGAAATTCTCCGGAAGCCTGGGCGATGAGGAAGAGGGAGAAGAAATCTCCGTTTCCAAGAGCCTGGCACAGCGGTACTCGGAACTTCTGGCAGATGAAGGCGACTGGGTGGAAATCTATAATCGCCTTCTGGTAGATAATCATTTCCGTGTGCTGGCGATTATCGATATTGAAGTGAAACTGGAATTTGTGGTTTATGCCAATATGAACATTTCTATCGGAATGTCCTACTGGTATAAGAACGCAAAACGATACGTATTCTCTCTGAAAGTGATGGATCGGACAGCAACCAGCGATACGATCGATCTGTGTGAAGAGCAGTATGAACTGACTGCCTATGCGATGGGTACGCTGGGACTGAAAGCCGGTGTGCGGCTGACGGTAGCGGTGGGACTTCTTTCCACAAGACTGGCAAGTGTCGGTATCACGGCAGAGGTAGGCGGCTATGCACAGCTGTGGGGCTATCTCTACTACGAACTGAAGTACACCGCATCGAACGGCAGAACGACGAGAGCCATGGGTGCAATGTATCTGGAGCTTGGCATCTATCTGGAGATCAAATTCCTGGCACAGGCGCTGGCGAACTCCTTTACCTATAATCCGACCTTATATGAAAATGAATGGCCGCTGTACACGGTCGGACATCTGGAAAATGTTCTGGACTTTGCCTATACACAGGCGGATGTCAAAGACATCAAGATGAAGCGGGATGTGAAAGCGGTACAGCTGTCGGATGAATATTTCCGGATGCAATATATGGATATGAAAGAAGGACTGGATGATGACGGAAATTACCGGGAGAAAATCTACGATGACAGCACAAAATACTTTAACATCGTCATGACCAATCCGGCATTCTCCTATGACCGGGACACCAATGTGATCTCCGTGGATCCGGGAACAGAACCGGAACAGGACGGCGAGATGATCATTACCTGGAAAAATCAGGAAGGAACCTTCAATACACAGCCACTGACCATAAAGATTCGGTTACACTGGGATAACCTGCGGGATGGCTATTATATTGCCTTTGACAGCCAAGGCGGCTCCTATGTGGATACCATCATGGGCAAATACAATTCCGATATTGAAAAACCGGAAGATCCGGTGAGAACGGGTTACCGGTTTGCGGGATGGTACGAAGATGAAGAACTGACAACACCATATACGATCCCTGCGAAGATGCCGAACAAAGAGCGAATGGTTTATGCAAAATGGGAAGCAGAAGATGTGGCTATCAGGTTGTTGAATATCTGGAAGGAACCAACGGTGTCTATGAGGCACAGGATCCGATCAGTTACAGCGGACTGACCGACACGGAAGTGACACCGAAACCTGCAGAACACGAAGGATACGAAACACCGAAGGAAAAGACCGAGACGGTACGGGCAGACGGAACAACCGTGGTCAAATATTATTATCCACGGGAAGAGTGCCATCTTACCTTCCTGATGGAAGAAAACGGAGAGACGGTCGCAAGTGATGACTATCGCTATGGAACATTCCTGACGGCTCCGGCAGTGTACCGGCCGGGATATGAATTCCAGGGCTGGTCCCCGGAAGTACCGGAGAGTGTGCCGGCAAGAAATATGACCTATACCGCAACATGGAAAGCTTCCGACGGTATCCCGTACGCAGTGAGGTACTACGTGGAAGAATCGGAAGAAGGCGGATATACCTTAAGTGAGATCAAAACCATGACCGGAACCACCGGTAAGACGGTCACCGCGCCGGAGGGGGATTACAGTTCTGTGGTCTACCACCGGAAAGGCAATCTTGCCAGCGGTGAAGTAAAAGCAGACGGAAGTCTGGTGCTGAAGATTTATTATGATCTGAACACCTATACACTGATGTACGATCCGAAAGGTGGAACGTTAGACGAAACGACCCTGACAGCAAGACCGGGAGAGAGAATCGGCGTTCCGGTACCGGTGAGAGAAGGCTATACCTTTGAAGGATGGTATCTGGATGAAGAGTATCAGCAGTCCTTTGGAGAGACGATGCCGGATCACGATCTTACGGTTTATGCAAAATGGGAACAGCAGACGGTCAATTATATGGTAAGACATTACCAGGAAAAACTCTGGAGCATTACCGGATATGAAGAGATTCCTTATGGACGGGAATTTGATGCGAAAAACTATGAACTGACAGAGGAAGAATCCTTTGCTGCACATGCAGGCGACAGCGTAACGCCGGATGTGAAATCGTATACCGGATTTACTGCACCGGAAAAACAGACGGTGGAAGTTCTTGGTGACGGAAGCCTTGTGGTAAATTATTATTACACAAGAAATACCGGCCTGCTTCTTCTGGAAGTGACTGGAAATCCCGACGGAAAAGAATTTGCCCGGGTTCAGTATGTACCATATGGCACGCGATCGGCGAGATAGAAGCTGTAGTAGAAAGACAGAACGATCGGGCAGGATATACTTTCGAAGGCTGGTATACAGACGGTAACCATCAGAATCCTTTTGACGGTATCATGCCGGCAGTGGATGTGAACACAGAGGAACCGGATGCATGGAACGATGGTTTTAAAATCTATGGAAAATGGACACCGGTTCTGAGTGAGTACCGCGTGGAACATTACCAGCAGAATCCATTCGATCCGAGTTCGTATATCCTGGTGGAAGAAGAGACAAAGACAGCCCTGACGGATACCGAGGTGACACCGGAAGTGAAATCTTATCCGGGATTCCAGTCTCCTCAGGCGCAGAATTTATGGGTGACCGGTGATGATGGGGCTTGCAAGCAGTACTACTATCACAGAAACAGCTACCCGCTTACTTATGTGAAAAACAACGGGGAAGCCGATGGGACAGCAGATGTCATGTATGGAGCAGCCATTTCGGAGGTTCCGAAATACTCCGGACATGCATTTGCCGGCTGGTATGAAGACGCAGCCCTGACGGTTTCCTTTGAAGGAAAAACCATGCCGATGCATGCACTGACCTGTATGCGAAGTGGGAGCCTGGAAAGAAGACCTATCAGGTGGTTCATCAGTTACAGAGTGCAGACGGATCGGATACCTGGGAAACGGCAGAGACAGAAACCTTTACCGGAACAGCCGGAGATTCGGTGGAACCGGAAGTAAAGGCGTATGCTGGATTTACCGCACCGGAAAAACAGAGCTGTACGCTGACCGTTTCCGATGATCCGGATACCATCATTTACCGCTACCAGCGTAATTCCTATCAGGTAACCATGGTGACAAATAACGGAGATCCGGCGACCGAAAAGACATATCTTTACGGAACCCGGGTGGAAGAGATGCCGAAACGGGCAGGTTACTCCTTCGACGGCTGGTACCAGGATGCAGGTCTTACGAAAGTATTTGACGGAACAGTTCCGGCCCAAAACAGTACGATTTACGCAAAATGGGAACCGAGAGCAACGTATTACTGGGTAAAATACAGCCTGCAGAACGCAAATGATGACGGCTATACGGTTGCATCCATGGAATCTCTGTTAGGCAGGACCGAGGATGTGATTACACCGGAAGTACGGAAGTTCGAAGGATACGTATCTCCTCAGCCACAGACCGGACAGATCGAAGGCGGAAAGGTTCTGGTGATCGAGTATCTGTATGAACGTGAAGTACATACCTTACAGCTGGAAAATAATGACGGAACGGAACCAAAACAGCTGCAGATGAAACAGGGTGCAGCGATTCCGGCACCATCCCTGCGGAAAGGGTATACCTTCCTGGCTGGTATACAGACAGCACCTTGCAGACCGCGTATACCGGAAACATGCCGAAGGAAGATCTGACGCTGTATGCAAACTGGGAAGCAAATACAAGAACCTACACAGTAAAACATTATCTGCAAAAAGCAGAGGGGGACGGTTACCAGTGGGTGACAACACAGAACCCGAAGGGCAAGACGGATGAAACGGTAACGCCACCGGTCAATACAACCTATGGCGATGAATATGAATTACCGGAACCGCAGACCGTAACCATTTCTGCCCAAGAGCAGACTGTGGTAACCTACTATTACAAACGCAAAGTACACAAACTGACCTTTGAACCGGAAAACGGAGAGAAGGCACAGATTGTGGAAGGTCGTGTCGGTGCCACACTCAATGTGAAACAGCCGGTTCGAAAAGGATACACCTTCACAGGCTGGACACCGGAACTTCCGGAGAAGATCCCGAATGAGGATGTAACCTATCAGGCACAGTGAGGAAGAACAGCTATCTGGTGCAGTTTGTGAGTGAGGGAACGGTACTCAAGGAATATACACTTTCTTATGGGGATGCGATCCCGGCTCAGGAGGAACCGACCAGAGAAGGATATACGTTCGTAAGCTGGGATAAAAACGTACCGGATACCGTATCCGATGAAAATGTGAAAAACGGAAAACTGGTCTTTCAGGCAGTATGGAAAGAAATAGCATATACCATCAGCTATAATCTGGCAGGAGGAAGCCTTCCGACCGGAAAGACCAATCCGACAACATTCACCATCAACAGCAAACCGATGGATCTGGTACAGCCAAAACGGGAAGGCTATACGTTTGAAGGATGGTCAGGAACCGATATCAAAGAAAAAGATACACAGGTTACGGTTACCGCCCGCCCGTTGAAAGACAGAACCTATACGGCAAACTGGAAAGAAAATTCCTATACGATCGTTTTCAATGTAGAAGGTGAAGTAACAAGGGGAGAGATGAAAAATATCCCGCTTCGTTATACACAGGAAACCACGATACCGGAAAACGGATATGTGTGCGGAGGCTATAAGTTTGTCGGATGGAGAACCGGTGGAAAGAAAAGTGAGCAAAAAGTATATCAGCCGGGAGACAAAGTCAGCAGACTTTGTGCGACCAATAATGGAACGGTCAACCTGTACCCGATCTGGGAACCGTGCGAATATACGATTACGTTTGACTATCAGACCGGTAATAAACGGGAGAAAGTAACATGCAAATATAAAGAAACATATACGTTCCCGACCGTAAACAGACTCGGATGGACCTTCGAAGGCTGGAGCCGGTCCGCGGGTTCGACAAATGTGATCAGCTATGCACCGAATGTTAAAACGGCTGTGTTTGAGGATGAAAAGGATCTTACTTTATATGCGGTATACAAACCGATAACTTCAGCTGTTTTTACGGGACAGACGGAACACAAATACTTTATCACGGATGAACATGAACTGACTATTTTTACTTTCTTTATTCAGGGGGACAGAAAGGTCGTAACAACCGGTGATTATGGACTTGATCGATCCTGGTATAATTTGTATCTGCCGGATATCTCCATGGATGCAGCACGCCTGTACCAGAAGATGAAGATAAAAGTCAGCTATAAGATTGATAAGAAAGAAGATGGATGGGCAGATCTGAGATTAAGTTATCAGTTACAGGATGGCACATATTATGACAACGCAGAAAAACGGGTAAATGATATTGGAAAATGTGATGGAGAAACGGTATCGCATACATTTGAAATTACCCGTAAAAATGGATTGGATTTAAATTATTTCATGTTGGTATTTGATGCACATGGTAAACACGCAGATGAATACTACATGAGCAATCTGAAAGTAGAAGTGGATCTGGAATGATGCGTAAGGGGGAAGAAGATTGAAAGACAACAGAAGAAAGATAGGAATCGGAATCGCCGTGTGCGCATGCGTTCTGCTGATCGGAGCCGGTCTGTATCTTACGAGAAACAACAAACAGGAAACACAGGAATCCCCGGATTCGGCCTTTGTGCCGGATCTGGATCCTGACGCTTCCACGCAGGAGGCAAAGGAGAGTGATCCGCCGGAGGCATCCGTATCCCGGGATATCCGTCGATCACCATTCCGGCAGATACGAAAGATGTAACGGTAAATTTGATGAATCCGGAAGGAAATCCGTGTTATTTTACCTTTACACTGGTACTGAAAGATACAGATGAGACGATCTATCAGTCCAAAATGGTAGAACCGGGAAAAGCGATCACGCAGATCACACTGTCCAAAGAACTGTCCGCCGGGGAATATCCTGCGATACTGAAGATCAGTACTGCGGCAATGGATGACGGTCGGGCGATGAACGGTGCCAATGTGGAAACCGTATTGAAAGTACAGTAAGGGGGGAGAAACATGAAGAAAAAAAGAGCAGTTGCAGGAGGGTTGCTGCTTGTCTTAGGGATCGCACAGAGCGTATCAGCAGGAACCACGACCGTAACGTATCATGTGGATCCGTCCTATATGGTGCTGGTTCCGGCAAACACTACGATTCCATTTAACGAAGAATCGGTAAACTACGGGAAAATCCGTGTCGAAGAAGCACAGATCGAAGAAGGAAAATGCATCCAGGTGGAACTGATCTCGGACAAAAAACTGAAAAATCAGAGCGGAAAAGAAGGGGAGATCCCCTATGAGATTCTGGCGGACACAACAGCATTTACAAAAGCCCGCTATACCACGGCAGGGGAAGAGACGGTGCTTGGTATCACGATCGACAGAGAATCCTGGAAAAAGGCACCGTCAGGCTCCTATGCGGATACGGTTACTTTTCAGATATCCTATGTGGATGCGACAGATTAGAGCAGGAGGATGGACAGATGAAAAAGGCAGCAATTATTCTGATGGGGATTTGCCTGTGCCTCTCCATACCCGTTGCGGCAGAGGCTGCGCAGACAAGTACTTCGTCCGTTACGCAGCAAAGCACCATCAACACGACAGTACCGGATACCCACATGGTCACGATACGATCCGAACATGCACAGGTGAGCTATCAGCATGAGGAGGGTGACGATGAGGAAACACAGGAGACGGTGACTTACGCGGTGGAGCGCTTTTCCAGCCCGCAGTTTCAGATCCAGCCGAAAAAAGGATGGAAGATCACCGCAGTGCTGGTAAACGGAGAGGATGTGACGGATCAGCTGAAAGACGGGATGCTGACACTTCCGGAAGTCTATGAGGATCAGCAGATTGTCGTGGAGACGGAAGACGACAAAAAAGATGATAAAAAAGACGATTCCACCGGAGGCGGTGAGCAGGAAGATAAAAAACCTGCGGACACAAAACCTACAGATAAAAAGCCGATCGATACAAAAAATAACGGTACTTCCGGCAGCAGCAATTCCGGGACGAAAACGGATGTATCAACGGGAAACAGTCAGGGAACAAAGGCGGATCTGACAGGCACGACGAATGGAACGGCAGCGGCGAAGACGGCAGATATGCAAAAGAATGTAACGTATTTTGTGGCGGCAATTGTATCCGGTGCGGTACTTTTGATTCTGGCAGACAACCGGAGAAAAAGAAAACACGGAGAATAGATAAGCAGACAGAAAGAAAAGCGAAAAAGGCAGATGAACCACAAAAATCAGTTTACCTGCCCTTTTTCAGGCGGATCAATTTTGATTATCGAGGCAGTCGCCAGGGTCTCATGTAAGTATGCACGTTGGCTCGTTACTCGCGTAAATCAGGAACGGTCTGCTCCGCTGGTGTGTACCACCCGTTTTTCCACCAGACTGACCGCCTGATAGAGAATCATGGCGATGATGCACAGGAGAATGATCGACAGGATCATCCAGTCAAGTTTGAAGATCTGACTGCTGTAGATAATGAGAAATCCAAGTCCCTGCCTGGCTCCGATGAATTCACCGATGACCACACCAACCAGACAGAGCCCGATATTGACTTTCATAACGCTCAGAAGATAAGGGACCGAAGAGGCAGTGCCACACGCAGAAGTTCATCTTTCCGTTTTCCACCGAGGGTACGGATGAGCTTCAGAGAATCAGGATCAATTTCCGTAAAGCTGGTATACAGATTCAGGATGGAGCCGAAGATCGCAACGGAGATCCCGGCAAGGATGATCGTCTTATAATTTGCACCGAGCCATACGATCAGTAGAGGAGCCAGTGCCGACTTCGGAAGGCTGTTCAAAACCACAAGGTAAGGCTCCAGGATCGCAGCAAGCCGGGGACAGAGCCAAAGAAGGACGGAGAAAAAGAGACTGAAACCTACGACAAGAAAGAAACTGGCAAGTGTCTCGACCACGGTGATCCCGATATGTGAGAGCAGATGGTTTGTCAGAAGCAAGGTCCGGAAAGCAAGACATACCTGACCGGGGCTTCCGAAGATAAAGGAATCGATGAACCCGAGCCGTGCACTGACCTCCCAGAGTAGCAGAAAAACCAGAAAGACAGCCAGCCGCATCAGGCGGATAAACTGCTGTCTTTTTTTGTGTTTTCGTAAAAAAGACTGTTGTGCAGATGAATCAGGTATCATGATTTAACTCCTTCCAGATCTGTTGAAAATATTGCTTGAATTCGGGGGCATTTCGCATCTGCATGGGAGTGCGGTCGGCAAGGGTGGTGAGAATGGGGAACTCGCACCGGACGCAGGCAGGGGCTTTCGAGAGGATGATGACCCGATCAGACATGCTGATGGCTTCGGAGATATCGTGGGTGACCAAAAGCGCGGTTTTCCCTTCTTTACGCAGGATCTTCCAGATGTCATCACTGACGGAAAGTCTGGTCTGATAATCCAGTGCACTGAAGGGTTCATCGAGAAGCAAAAGTGCGGGTTCCAGGGCAAGGGTGCGGATCAGTGCGGCCCGTTGTCGCATCCCGCCGGAAAGCTGGGAAGGGTGGGAGAAACGGAAGTTCCAGAGCCCATACTCCTGTAAGAGACGGTCAACGTGTGAGAGGGATTCTTTTGTTTTCCTTTTTTGAATTTCAAGACCAAGAAGGACATTTTCATAGATGGTCAGCCATTCGAAAAGATGATCCTTCTGCAGCATATATCCGACAGAGAGAACAGAATGTTCCCGTGGAAGTCCCTGCATGGTGATCTGTCCCTGTTCCGGTATCAGAAGTCCGGCTATCAGATTCAGGACGGTACTTTTTCCGCATCCGCTGGGCCCCACCAGAGAGACAAACTCGCCTTCCTGAACGGAAAAACTGATTTGTGAGAGCGCCTGGATCTCTCCGGAGAGTGTGTGATACGAAAGTCCGACATGGTCAAGTTCCAATAAAGCAGGCATAGAAAAAACCTCCGTGTCCTGGAATTATGTATTCCCACAGTAACAGGCAAAATGCACTAAAAGCAGAAAAAATAAGAGTCAGGGAATACACTATAGTTTATTATATGAAAAAGACAACGAATGGTTATATATTAAGATTTGCTTACGAAAGTGTAAGATTTCCGAAAATCGGTTGTGACGATGGTGAAAACTGTTATAATAAAGTCCTGTAAAGTCCCGAGGAAAGGAAAATAATATGACAATATGGAATAAAATACGGACCGGTCAGTGGATTCCACGGACTTATCTGCTGATGCTGGTGTTTAATCTGCTGTATAATTCGCTGATCTATTATAGTGGTCAGTGGATGGGAACTCATACGAAAGCCTGGAATATCGAAATTTCTCTGGACAATCAGATTCCGGTAATCCCCTGGTTTGTGGGAATCTATTTTTCGTTTTTCCTGTTCTGTGCAGTTAATTTTCTGCTGATGGGTTATTATGGGAAGAAAAAAGCCTGTCTGTTTTTATGTGCAGAGCTTCTGGCCAAGACAGTATGCGGGATCTTTTACCTGTGTTTTCCGACAACGAATCTTCGGCCGGAGATTGTGGGAACGGACTTCTGGAGTCGGATGCTTGTGGAATTGTATCAGATGGATGCAGCAGTGAACCTGTTTCCGTCGATTCACTGTATGGACAGCTGGTTTTGCGTGGTGGTACTTCGGAATATCCGGAAAGTACCGGGCTGGTATATGACGATCACCTGGATCTGGGCTGCGGCAATTTGTGCATCCACGTTATTTACAAAACAGCACGGGATTCTGGATGTGGCAGCAGGGATACACTTGCGGAACTCAGCTATATATGTGTGATCCGCTGGAAAAAAACAGTACGGTTCCGTCTGTGGATGGAGAAAAAACGGATATGAAAAATAAGAAAAAAATCATAGGAAACGGTATTTTCCTGTTTCTGGTGCTTGGTCTTACTCTGTATGGTGTCTTTCATGGAGAAGATCTGGGACTGATCTGGGAAAATGTCAAAAAAGCGGATAATCGCTATCTCTTCCCGGCAGTCATCTGTGTGATATTTTTTATCTGGGGAGAGTCGATTATTATACATTATCTGCTGTATACTCTGCAGATCAGGCTGAAAAAGTGGAAGTGTTTTCTGATCTCTTCGGTAGGCTTCTTTTTCAGCTGTATTACACCATCGGCAAGTGGCGGGCAGCCGATGCAGATGGTATATCTGAAAAAAGAAAAGATTCCGATCTCGGTATCCTCCGTAGTACTGATGATCGTAACCATTACCTACAAACTGGTACTGGTGATGCTTGGATTATTTGTACTGTTCTTTCAGCCGCGGATCACAGATACCTATATGCAGAATGTGATGCCGGTGATGTGGCTGGGACTGTGGCTGAATGTATTCTGTGTGACATTTATGCTGCTTCTGACCTTTCATCCGCAGCTGATGCGGCAGATTCTGGTAAAAGGACATGAAGTTCTTGTAAAAATGCATATCCTGAAAAAAAAGACCTCCCGTCTGGAAAAACTGGAAAATGCCATGGACGAGTATCAGAAGACAGCAGAATATCTGAAAAATCATCCGGGCGTGGTAGGCATCGTGTTTCTGATCACCTGTCTGCAGCGTGTTGCATTGTTTTTTGTAACATATTTTGTTTATCGATCTTTTGGTTTACATCAGTACAGTATGTATGATATTGTAATACTTCAGGGTATGATTTCCGTGGCTGTGGATATGCTCCCGCTGCCCGGAGGTATGGGAATCTCAGAAAAGCTGTTCTCTATGCTGTTTACAGGGATTTTCGGGCAGGTAAAGGTTCTGGCGGGACTGATCCTGAGCCGTGGACTGAGTTATTACACAGAGTTATTGATCAGTGCAGTCATGACTGTAGCTGCGCAGCTGTTTCTTGGTAATGAAAAAGAACACAGAGAAAAGATCAGCGAAAAGCTGAAAACGATACAGGAAAAGGGAAAAGGATACGAAAGAAAGAGGGGGAACTCATGATAAGTTTTATTGGTTATTACAATTACACGGTGATTCTGACGTATATCAGTCTGTTTTGTTCCATTGCGGGGATGTTGTTTACTGTGAACGGGTGGTATAAGATGGCAGTGTTGTGCCTGGCTCTTTCGGGACTGTGTGACATGTTTGACGGAAAAATCGCCAGAAGAAAGACAGACCGTACGGATGATGAAAAATGTTTTGGTATTCAGATCGATTCCCTGTGTGACATGGTCTGCTTTGGGGCATTTCCGATTCTGCTGGCCTACAGCCTTGGTATGAGAGGACCGATTGGTATCGTGATCCTTGCATGGTACGGAATGAATGGTGTGGTCCGTCTCGGCTACTTTAATGTCTGTGAGACAAAACGTCAGGAAGAGACGGAGGAAGTGAGAAAATATTACAGCGGTCTGCCGATCACATCGATCGCTGTCGTGCTGCCGCTGGTGTTTGTGCTGCATACGGTGCTGAGGAACCATTTTGCAGTGGCACTTCATGTGGCTATGTTTGTCGTCGGTACGCTGTTTGTGACGAATATCCGGGTGAAAAACCCAGGAATTCCACACTGGCAGTCCTAGTCGGCGTTGTTGCCTGGCAATCTTAAAAATCTTTCATATTTTTTAGTTTTTAATAATGATGATCAAAAGCCGAAATGTATTACGGAGTATTGCAGATGACATACGACAACATTTTGGCTTGTGTTTTATACATGTTTTTTCGAAAAGTCAGGTACAGAATAATTCCGAGAACATATATGTAAAAGGGAGAGAGCATATGAAATACGCAGATCGATACGGAAATCGCTGGGAAGAAACCGGATTGCAGGATCGTTTTCTGGAAAAATTATATAAAAGCGTACCGGGGCGTGCGGTGGTAAAAGTGCTGGTACATCCGTGGGTTTCCAGAATGGGTGGCTGGATATTGAGCCAGAAAGCATCCTGCTGGCTGATCCCGTTATTCTTAAAAGGACATCCGATGGATGAGTCCGGCTGGGTTAAACGAAGATTTACCTCCTATAATGATTTCTTTATGAGAAAGCTGAAACCGGGACAACGTCCGGTGGAAGAAGATACGGCGCGGATCATCAGTCCCTGTGATGCCAAACTTACCGTCTGTCCGATCACGGACTACGGGATCATGAAGATCAAGCATACGCCGTATACGGTAAAAGAACTGTTAAAGAGTGAAAAACTGGCTCGTGCCTATGAAGGCGGCTATGGATTCGTTTACCGCTTGACAGTGGACGACTATCACAGGTATATTTATACAGAAACCGGAAAAAAAATCCGGCAACTATAAGATACCCGGAATCTTCCATACGGTTAACCCGATTGCAAACGATCTGGAGCCGATCTATAAGGAAAATACCAGAGAGTTTTGTCTGATCAGGACAACCGATGCAGGAACCGTCCTGCAGATGGAGGTTGGTGCACTGATGGTGGGGAAGATCGAGAATGATCAGGAAGAAGCGTTTGTACACCGGGGAGAGGAAAAGGGAAGATTTGCATTCGGCGGTTCTACGATCGTGGTGCTTTACCAGCGGGGACAGGTTCAGCCGGATCAGGATCTTCTGGACAACAGCCGGGACGGTTACGAAACAAAAGTAATCCAGGGAGAGGCTGTAGGAGATAAGGTGGAAAAATGCAGAAAATAAATTATCAGAAATTAATGGAAAATGAAATCGCACACAACAGGCAGGAGCAGAAAGTTCCTGCCTTGCTTTTACACAGCTGTTGTGCGCCGTGCAGCAGTTATTGTCTGGAGACATTGAGTGAGGACTTTGCGATCACGGTGTTTTATTACAATCCGAATATTTATCCGGAAGATGAATACTGGAAACGGGTGAGAGAACAGGAGCGGTTTATCGGTCTTCTGCCTGCGAAACATAAAATCTCTTTTCTGGAAGGCAACTATGAAAAAGAACGGTTTTATGAGACAGTAAAAGGCCTTGAAAAGATCCCGGAGGGTGGAGAGCGCTGTTTTGCGTGTTATCGTCTGCGGCTGTCGGAGGCGATCAAAGAGGCGGAGAAGGGTGGATTTGACTATGTGACCACTACACTAACGATCAGTCCGATGAAAAATGCGCAGAAATTAAATGAAATCGGAGAAGAACTGTGCCGGGAAACAAAAGTGGCGTGGCTGCCGTCGGATTTTAAGAAGAAAAACGGGTACAAACGGTCCACCGAACTGTCAAAAGAATACGGGATGTACCGGCAGGATTACTGCGGATGTGTGTTCTCGATGCGGGAGCGTGAAGAGCAAAAAGCCCGGATCGAGCAGGAAATCTTGCAGAATAACGGAATATAAAAAGCGACTTGCGCCGACACAGGATTAATGATAGAATGATTTCAGACTTTACTATGAGAAAGTAAATGGCAGTAAATCTGCTGATTCCCGGATAATTTAAGAGAGGAACAGGAAAAGAAGTCTGCCGGAAAATACAGGGAAGAGAGGAAACAATATGGCACAGTTATGGGGAGGCCGTTTTACAAAAGAAACGGACAAACTTGTATATAATTTTAACGCATCCATCGGATTCGATCAGAAGTTTTTCCATCAGGATGTACAGGGAAGCAAAGCACATGTGACGATGCTTGCAAAACAGGGGATTCTGACAGAAGATGAGAAAAATCAGATCATCGCCGGACTGGACAGTATCGTGGCGGATGTGGATGCCGGTAAACTGGAGATCACCAGTGAGTACGAAGATATCCACAGTTTTGTGGAGGCCAATCTGATCGACCGGATCGGTGACGCAGGAAAAAAACTGCATACCGGACGAAGCAGAAACGACCAGGTAGCGCTGGATATGAAATTGTATGTCAGAGACGAGATCAAAGAACTGGACGAACTGGTGAAGAAGCTGCTGGTGACACTGAATAAGATCATGGAAGAAAACCTGCATACCTATATGCCGGGATTCACCCATCTGCAGAAAGCACAGCCGATCACGCTGGCACATCATATGGTGCGTATTTTGAGATGTTCCGCAGAGACAGAGGCCGTCTTGCAGATATTTACGAAAGAATGAACTATTGCCCACTGGGAAGCGGAGCGCTTGCAGGAACCACCTATCCGCTGGATCGTGCCTACAGTGCCGAACTGATGGGATTTGCCGGTCCTACGATGAACAGTATGGATTCCGTAGCAGACAGAGATTATGTGATCGAACTGTTATCTGCCATGTCCACGATCATGATGCATCTGAGCCGTTTTTCCGAGGAATCATCATCTGGAACTCCAACGAGTATCAGTTTGTGGAGATCGATGATGCCTACAGTACCGGAAGCAGTATCATGCCACAGAAGAAAAACCCGGATATCGCCGAGCTGGTAAGAGGAAAGACCGGCCGTGTTTATGGCGCGCTGATGTCGATTCTGACAACCATGAAGGGAATTCCGCTGGCATATAATAAAGACATGCAGGAAGACAAGGAACTGACCTTTGACGCGATTGATACCGTAAAAGGGTGTCTGGCATTGTTTGAAGGTATGGTTTCCACAATGAAGTTCCGTAAAGATGTGATGGAAAACAGTGCAAAACACGGATTTACCAATGCAACGGATGCAGCAGATTATCTGGTAAATCATGGGGTACCGTTCCGTGATGCACATGGCATTGTCGGCCGTCTGGTGCTGTACTGCCTGGACAAAAAAATTCCGCTGGACGAGATGACTCTGGAAGAATACAAAGCGATCAGTCCGGTGTTTGAAGAAGATATTTACGAAGCCATCAGCATAAAAACCTGTGTGGAAAAACGTATGACCATCGGTGCTCCGGGACCGGATGCCATGGCAAAGGTGGTAGAGTGGAATAAAAAATATTTGGAAGAAAAGTAAAAAAGTGTTGATTTTTTCAGAAAACTGGTATAGTATTACCAAGTAAATACAAATGTACGCGAGAGAAATACAAAAAGTAACGGTTGTGCATTGAATAAGAAGAATGAGGAGTGAAATCACAATGAGCAGCAAATTAAGAGTAGGTATTTTAGGAGCAACAGGAATGGTAGGACAGAGATTCATCTCTCTGCTGGAAAATCATCCGTGGTTTGAAGTAGTAACCGTAGCAGCATCCCCGAGAAGTGCAGGAAAAACATATGAAGAAGCCGTAGGCGGACGCTGGAAAATGGATACTCCGATGCCGGAAGCTGTAAAAAAACTGGTAGTTATGAATGTAAATGAAGTGGAAAAAGTAGCTTCCACCGTTGATTTTGTATTTTCAGCAGTAGATATGTCCAAAGAGGAAATCAAAGCGATCGAGGAAGAATATGCAAAAACTGAAACACCGGTTGTTTCCAATAACAGTGCTCACAGATGGACACCGGATGTACCGATGGTAGTGCCGGAGATCAACCCGGAACACTTTGAGGTTATCGAATCTCAGAAAAAACGTCTGGGAACCACACGCGGATTCATCGCAGTAAAACCAAACTGCTCCATCCAGAGTTATGCACCGGTTCTGACTGCATGGAAAGAATTCGAGCCATACGAAGTAGTTGCTACTACATACCAGGCAATCTCCGGAGCAGGTAAAACCTTCAAAGACTGGCCGGAAATGGTAGAAAACATCATCATACATCGGCGGGGAAGAAGAGAAGAGTGAACAGGAACCGCTTCGTATCTGGGGTAAAGTAGAAAACGGTCAGATCGTAAAAGCCAGCGAACCGGTGATCACCTGCCAGTGTATCCGTGTTCCGGTACTGAACGGACATACCGCAGCAGTCTTTGTAAAATTCAGAAAGAATCCTACCAAAGAACAGCTGATCGAAAAACTGGTGAACTTCAAAGGATTCCCACAGGAAGCAGAACTTCCGAGTGCTCCGAAGCAGTTTATCCAGTATCTGGAAGAAGACAACCGTCCACAGGTTAAGATGGATGTCAACTTCGAAAACGGTATGGGAATCAGCGTAGGCCGTCTGAGAGAGGACACTGTATACGACTGGAAATTCGTAGGTCTGTCCCATAATACTGTAAGAGGAGCTGCCGGCGGTGCTGTTCTGTGTGCAGAGACTCTGAAAGCAAAAGGATATATTCAGGCAAAATAAATAAGAATGCAAATAAGAAAAATAAATCCCGGGTGTGTTGTGTGCCCGGGATTTTTTACTTTACAGGAAATTGCTTTCCTGTAAGTAAGAAACACTCCGCGAGGATTCGCCAAGGCACATTCTTTATGAATCACAGATAAGTTGTGCCGGGAAGACAGATCTGCTGATTTTAATATAGAAACCAGACAAGTTCCGGGGTACACTTGAATTTCCGGAAGAAAAACGGTATACTTTTTGTTGCCCCTGTGAGGTTTTTATATCGCAGGGACGCTGAAGAGACGAGAAAGGGTTAAATTTATATGAATAAATCCGTATTTATCGCAGAGAAGCCAAGCGTAGCCCAGGAATTTGCCAAGGCGTTAAAGGTGAAGACCACGCGGCATGACGGATATCTGGAATCGGAAAATACCATTGTCACCTGGTGTGTGGGTCATCTGGTGACGATGAGTTATCCGGAAGTTTATGATATCAAGTACAAGCGCTGGACTCTGGAAACTCTGCCTTTTCTGCCCGGGGAGTTCAAGTATGAAGTCATCCCATCGGTAAAAAAGCAGTTTGAGATTGTCAAGGGACTGTTAAACCGCCCGGATGTGGACACCATCTATGTCTGTACCGACTCAGGAAGAGAGGGAGAGTATATCTACCGTCTGGTGGCACAGATGGCCGGCGTCAGGGGAAAGAAAGAGAAACGTGTCTGGATCGATTCCCAGACGGAAGAGGAGATCATCCGCGGAATCAAAGAAGCGAAGGATCTGAGTGCTTATGATAATCTGAGCGCATCGGCATATCTGCGGGCGAAAGAAGACTATCTGATGGGTATTAACTTTTCCAGGATCCTGACACTGCGGTATGGAAACAGCGTGTCCAACTATCTGGGAAATAAATATCAGGTGATTTCCGTGGGACGGGTCATGACCTGTGTGCTTGGAATGGTAGTGCGAAGAGAGCGGGAGATCCGTGAATTCGTAAAAACACCGTTTTACCGGGTGCTTGGAAAATTCTTGCTGGAAGGAAGAACCTTCGACGGAGAATGGCGTGCTGTGGAAGGCAGCCGGTATTTTCAGTCACCGGATCTGTATAAGGAAAATGGTTTCAAGGACAGAAACCGGGCGGAAGAACTGAAAGGCATTTTGGAACGGGAGAGTGCAGTCAGTATGACGAATGAACTTTCCGGTTCCAACGGAATGGCACAGCAGACAGCTCCGGCACATCAGGCGGTGCTTGAGAAGATCGAGAAGAAAAAAGAGAAGAAGAATCCACCGCTTTTGTATAACCTGGCAGAATTGCAGAATGACTGTTCACGGATGTTCAAGATCAGTCCGGACGAGACACTGCGGGTGGTGCAGGAACTGTATGAAAAGAAGCTGGTGACATATCCAAAGAACGGATGCCGTGTGCTTCCACTG